>ERZ772855.806-NODE-806-length-33897-cov-13.743869_pt1 | contig 33897 bp, 28 predicted proteins | sample MGYA00511900_ERZ772855 | MGnify/ENA primary metagenome ERZ772855 (study PRJEB29015, sample SAMEA2737701) | human gut metagenome | biome: human gut; feature: human-associated habitat; material: faeces | place: China | collected 2012 ... | reverse complement strand
CAGGTTGATGGAAACAGCGGCAACGCTCAACGGGTCTGTGCCGTGCTGGTAGGCCACAGCCTTTCCATCTGTGGTGAGGGCCACATTGGGGTGCTTGAGGATGTTGTATTTCAGATCCTTCACAGGGCGTTCGCCCCGAATAAAAAGAAGTGCGTAGCGGTTGTCCAGCATACGCACTTCATCCGGGGTCATCAACTCCCGTCCGGCAGTCTGAAAGTTGGTGGTGTAGCTTCCGCTGCGGCCTTTGGAATGGCCGTAGGTGTTGGTGTCGATGGCCTGTTTTCCCAGCAGCTTGGACACATACTCGTGGGTGGACTGCTCATTGCCGCCCAGGTACAAAAAAGTGTCACAATTGCCTACAATACTTTCCCACTGCTTGTCGAACAGGGCTTTCAGCTGGGCCAGGTTCTGCAAAATGATGCTGACGGAAATTTCTCGGCTTCGCATGGTGGCAAGAAGCTTGTCGAAATCATCTGGCAGGGCCACATTGGCGAACTCGTCCATGACGAAGTGGACATGGACCGGCAGCCGTCCGCCATGCTCAAAGTCCGCCTTTCGGTAGAGCTGCTGGAACAGCTGGGTGGAAGCGAATGGAAGGCTCTGTGGAATCTTTCTATGGCGCCAATTCTACGGAAAGCACTTTGGATAATTTGCTTACCACAGAATCGATTGCGGAAACAGAGCCGTCCACGCCTTACCCAGAGCTGCTGGAAATGCTGGAAGCCTACAACCGGGAGCTTTACGAAAGCGACCAGGCTGCGCTCAGCAGTCTGGCGGCTACGGAGCAGCCTGGTGTCATTTTCAGCGTCAGCGGACAGAAGGGCGATGTGTTCGGGGTGCTGTCCATCCCGAAGCTGGAAATGGAAATGCCCCTGTATCTGGGAGCCACCGACAAGCACATGGCAGACGGGGCCGCCCAACTGGGGCAGACCAGTATCCCCATTGGTGGCGAGAATACCAACGCCGTCATTGCCGGACACCGGGGGTACAATGGTGCACCCTATTTCCGCTATGTGCCGGAATTGCAGATCGGGGATTCTGTGGACATTACGAACCTTTGGGGCACCCTGCACTACAAGGTTGTGGAAACCAGGATCATCCAGCCCAATGATATTGATGCCATCAAAATCCAGCCTGGGCGGGATTTGATAACCCTGCTGACCTGCCACCCTTACGCCAGCGGCGGCAGACAGCGGTTCCTGGTGATTTGTGAAAGAATGGAGGAAGAAAATGGAAGATGAAAAAAGAATGGCCGGCAGCTATGAGATCATCCAGGAATTCCGCATCGGGGACCGGGAAATCGTCCTTGGGGAGGATCTGAATGCCAAACCGGAGGAACGCTACATGTGCGCCTACTGCCAGCAGAACGAAATTGCGGCACTCTACAATGGGGTCATGGTCAGTGACGATTACTGCGAAATCGTCAAGCTCTTTGCGGATAGGCTGTCGGAACAGGCGGAGAAAACCCGTGTAGAGGTATTGAAGCCCAAATTTCAGGGCATTGATGTGACACCCCTGACCAACAAGGACTGTACCCCCGTTACCTATGACGATGACCTGAATGAAAAAGTCGTGGTCATCCGTCCCGGTGTGCTGCGGAAGGAGTATCAGTTGGCAACCCGTCAGCTGAAACTCTGCATCGGCGGTTTTGGGGCCAGTCCCCACAGTCGGGGTTCTGCCTGTTTCTGTGTTGATCTGTATTCCGGTGACAGCTCCCGGTTTGAACGGCGGGACATTCTCGGGACACTGGAGCCTGAACAGCTCCCTCAGTGGGCAAAGCTGGGACTGGAACAGTATCAGCGGGAACATTCTGAAAAGCGAAAGGAGCGTGAGCGCTAATGTTTCCACCCGAATATTCTCCGTGGGGAGAAGTCCAGCATCAAGAGGAATTATGCTCTGGTGTCTTTTCTGTATCCACCGCCAGCCATGGCGGCATCATGGTTCACAGAAGCGTTGCGAAAGCGGTATTGTCTCGGAAATTCATCAATTTCCGAAAGGGGAATTTCGTGGATTTTGGGGAGCTTGGATTCGGCCCGCTCCCGATCATCCATGAACAGCTCATCTAGCCCCGTCAGGCCGAGATCGATTTGTTTCTTTGCCAAGTTCGGCTACCTCCTTTGTCAAGTTTGTGTAGGCTTGGGCGACCCGGCTTTTGGGATCAAAGGCGAAAATGCTCTTTCCCTCGCCGGATGCCTCAGCGGCTCGGACAGAGCGGGGAATTTCCGTGTCAAATACCCGGACGCTGCCGCCCAATGTGGAACGCAGGGCGGCGATAATGCTTTTGGCATTGTTGGTTCGCCCGTCCACCATGGTCATAAGGATTCCGTCGATTTTCAGTTTCGGATTGATCTGCCGCCGCACTCTGCTGATGGTGCGGATCAGCAGATTCAGACCCTTTGTGGAAAGAAAGTCCGGTGCAGACGGGATGATCACGCTGTCGGCGGCAACCAGAGCATTGATGGACATCAGCCCCAAGGACGGCATGCTGTTAAAGTGATGTGAAATTCAAAAAGTAAGCGGAGAATGTTCTTTGCAGAGTTTACTATTATTATGCGCTGTGATAAGATAGAATCACAATGATAACACATAGAGGGAGGGGCCCCAACATGAGGAAGAACGAAGAAAAGATTGCGATATATTCGCGAAAGTCCAAATTCACCGGCAAGGGTGAAAGCATTGGGAATCAAATTGAACTCTGCAAAGATTATATTCGTAATATGTTTGGCGAAAAGTATGTGGAGCTGTGTGAAGTTTTTGAAGATGAAGGCTTTTCCGGCGGCAACTTAAAAAGACCGGCGTTCCAGCGAATGATGGCAGAGGTGCGCAAACGGAAGTTTAAGGCGATTGTTGTGTACCGCCTGGACAGAATCAGCCGTAATATCAGCGACTTCACCGGATTGATCGATGAACTGACAAAGCTGGATGTGTCCTTTGTATCGATTCGTGAGCAGTTTGACACCAGCACACCTATGGGCAGGGCGATGATGTTTATTATCTCCGTGTTTTCTCAGTTGGAACGGGAGACCATTGCGGAGCGGATTCGGGACAATATGCACGAGTTAGCCAAGACCGGACGTTGGTTGGGGGGCAATGCGCCACTGGGGTATCGGTCGAAGCCTGTGAGTAAAATCACGATAGATGGCAAAGAGAGAAAATCCTTCTGCTTGGAGCCTGTGCCGGAAGAAATCGACATTCCGAAACTGATTTACGATTTGTATACGCAATCAGATTCTCTGACAGCCGTGGAGGCAGAGCTACTCCGCAGAAGAATCAAAACAAAGCTGGGAAAGAACTTTTCACGCTTTGCAATCAAGGCAATCCTTCAAAATCCTGTGTATATGGTGGCAGATGAAGACGCGTATGATTTCTTTTTGGAAAGAAAAGCAGAGGTCTGTTTTCCCAAATCAGAGTTTGACGGAAGCTGTGGGATCATGGCCTACAACCGGACAGATCAGGAAAAGGGCAGGGCAATGATTCTGCTCCCAATGGAGGAGTGGATCATCGCCCTTGGAAAACACCCAGGCATTGTGCCATCGAAACAATGGATTGCGGTTCAGCAGTCTTTGGAACGCAATAAATCCAAAGGCTATCGGAAGCCGAGAAATAATGAGGCACTGCTTACGGGCCTGATTTACTGCTCCTGCGGTGAGAGGATGTATCCGAAGCTGACGGAACGGAGAACCGGAAGCGGGGAACTGATTTACACCTATGTATGCAAGATGAAGGAGCGGAGCAAGCGTACCAGATGTAATAAGCGGAACGCAAACGGCAATATCCTGGATGCGGCGATTATCGAACAGCTGAAAACATTGACAGAAAAAGACAGCGCCTTTATGAAGCAGATGGAAAAGAGCAGGCAGTTCTATACTGGAAACAGAGAGCAGTACGACACACAGCTTACGAAGCTGAGAGAGGAACTTGCACAGAACGAAAAAATTGTAGCAGGTCTGTTGGACTCTTTGGGGTTGGTCGGAGACTCCATCGCTCGGCCCAGTATGCTGAGGCGTATTGAAGAACTGACAGAAGCCAACCGGGTGATTGATTGCCAGATTCGGGAATTGGAGGGGCTGGTCACGGCCAATCATCTGAGCGGCGGAGAATTCGATTTGCTCAGACAGATTCTGGCAATGTTCCGGGAAAATGTGGATCAAATGTCTATTGAAGAAAAACGTGCTGCCGTTCGCACGGTTGTTCGCAAGGTGATCTGGGACGGAGAAAACGCCCATGTAATCCTGTTCGGAGCGGAGGATGGGGACCTGGATTATCCAAACATTGACGAGCGGCTTTCCGAGGCCGGTGAAGACGATGAAAACGATGTGGAAGACCTCGTAGATATTGAATGCGAAGAAAGTGATATAAATGACGCATTCATAGAAGAAAACGGGACTTTTGCTGCGTCTAAAAGTCGTTGGGGAGATGGTAGCAAATGAGATACTGATGTATTTTCGGGGGCAGAAGAAGAGTGCGCAGGATGTTTCGCTGTCCGATTATATCGAGACAGGTACCGATGGGGCGGCGCTTTCTTTGATGGATGTGGTCAGCGAGGACGGCGATCTGCTGGAACAGGTGTCCTCCCGGGAGAGCGCGGAACAGCTGCATCGGGCGATTCGGTCTTGTTTGACGGAACAGGAGCGGGAGGTGGTCGTATTGAGGTATGGACTGAATGGAAAGCCGCCGAAGCGGCAGCGGGAGGTGGCGATCATTACGGGAATCAGCAGGAGTTATGTATCCCACCTCGGCTATTGTAAACGATGAGTTGTTAGGAAATCGCCTCAAACTGCGCTGAATTTAGCTGTTTGAAGCGGAATTTAATATAAAGCTGTTTGTCTTCGCTGAGCTCAATGCGTTCAATGAGGCTGATCAGCAGTTCCCGGCTGGCACAGGCACTTTCCAAGAAACGCTGAACCAGCGTCTTTGCTTCATCCTCCGCTTTGGCGGGGGATCCTTTTTTCTTCTCCAGTTCCCTGAGCTGATCCTCCAGCTTGGCTCTATCAGATTTCACTTTGAGATAGATCCGCTGGAAGTCGTCCTCGTTCAGAATACCGGAGAGTTTATCCATGTACATCCGATCCAAGTTGGTGGTCATGGCATCGATCTTACCTTGCAGAGCTTGAATCTCGGTGTCGGTGCGATCAGCAGCTCTGGCTGCTTCGACGGCTTTCTCCGCCATTGGCAGCAGCGTATCCGCATTGAGATACGCCTGACAGACTTCCCGAACTTTGGCCAGCACAGCCTCTGTGACGGTCTGCTCCTTAATGGAGTGGCAGGTACAGACTCCGGCTTTGGTAAACCTCTGGTAGGTGCGACAGACGAAGAACAGGCGTTCCTCTCCGGCGGCGTTCTTTCGGTTCAGCGTTGCCAGAGGATAGCTGCACTCATGGCAGAAAATCAAACCCTTCAGTAAGAAGTCGTATGTCCTGCTCCGGGTGTGCTTGCGGCTTTCTACCAGCAGGCGCACCTTGCGGAAGGTTTCGGCGTCTATCAGCGGTTCATGGGTTCCCTCTACCACGACCCAGTTTTCTCGGGGCTGTTTCAGACACTTCTTCGATTTGTAACTGATCTTCACCATGCGTCCTTGAACCATATTGCCAATATAGGTTTCGTTCTGCAGCATCTCAGAAATCCGTTCACTGGACCACAGACCGGCGTATGGCCCTTTTCTGCCCATGTTCCACCCGCAATAAGTTGCCGGTGTCGGCACGCCCTCCTCATTGAGGGTGGCGGCGATTTTTCGGCAGCTTACTCCATCCAGCGCCATGGCGAAGATCCGCCGAACGATGGGGGCCACTTCTTCGTCGATGACGATCTTGTTCTTCTCCGTGGGATGCATCTTGTAGCCATACATGGGCTTGCCGCCGATGAACTGCCCCTTGCGCTGCTTATCCCGCTTAACGGACTTGATTTTCTTGGAAATGTCCTTGGCGTACATATCGTTCATAATCGCTCGGAAGGGAGTGATGTCATTGGCGGTGGATTCCACGCCGGTATCGATGCCGTCCAGCAGGGAAATATACCGCACACGCTTTTCCGGAAAGTACCGCTCCATGTAGTGACCGGTCATGATGTAGTCGCGGCCCAGACGGGACAGATCCTTGGTGATGACCATATTGACCTTTTTGGCTTCAATATCTGCAATCATCCGCTGGAACGCTGGGCGGTCAAATGTCGTACCGCTGTAACCGTCATCAATATAGGTGTCGTAGACGGAGAGCCGATGCTGTTTTACAAATTCATCCAGCAGGGAATTTTGGTTGGTAACGCTCTGGGAAGGGCCTTCGCTTTCATCCTCCTTTGATAACCGGATATATTTTGCCACATGGTAAGCCATGGGGTCGCTGATTTCTAAGAACATAATTACCTCCTTGAAATTAGCGACCATTCATCGCTATTATGATACACCATCCTGGGTGGCTATGGCAAATGTGCGGAGTTCCTTTTGTAAAAAGAGTCGGAAGGATTCCTGAATGATATCAGCGATGTCTTTTCCATCCTCGGAATACTCGCAGTGAACAACGACAGTTTTCGTATTCATAACACGCCTCCTTTGGTCAATGGTATGTAGGAAGCCAAGCTGATTTGCCACTCTCAGGGCATAAGAAAACCCGTGCCGATTACGACACGGGGTGCGAAGGAATTAAATTGTCGAAAACATGTTGCAGATATAGGAATAGCAGCGTTCTTTGGTGTTTTCGGAAATCTCAGGAAACGGATCGCCAAATTCTTTCGTTTTATGGATGACGGCGAGAAGAAATGTGTCTGCAAACACTTCAAGCATATCCGCATCGCTCGCATTTGCATAGTCAGCACCAAGCTGGCGGAGGAAATCATAAAAGCTTTCCGGGAGTCTGCGAAGTTCCCCTGTCAGGCGAAAGTGCAGCTGATGCCCCAACTCATGGAGCAAAACCGTTGCAGGGGTAAACCTGCCATCAAAGTCATTCCACATCCGATACAGAAAGATGGCTCCGCAACAACCGTCATCGCCGAACAGGGCAATGGACTCTCCATTTTGCCCGTCCATCTCAGCATCCACGATGGAGATGAAAATGGGATGCAACTTCTGTGAGAATGAGAACAGATTATCCACCACAGCCAGAACGCGGCGGATGGTTGGCGGGTCAATTTGCTCCCCATCCGAGCAGCGGATTTTCTCTTCGAGATGCAGATACAGGGCATCGGTGCAGTCGTCAGGGCTGACACTGGGCGTGGTTGTGTAGAACCAGCGGATGTATTCCAGAATCGCATCCCTCCCGTCATAGATACGAATCGGCCCAATGAAATGGGGGCAGAGGGTTTTCTCTGCAACGGCATCATAGAATTGCCGGAAGGCGTTCTCATTTTCTTCGTAACGCTCCATCAGATGACCGAGCGTATCCCGAAGGGCGCAAAGGTTGGAAAAATCAAATCGCATTTGCGTCATTTCCTTTCGTAAAAATTGTGTCTTCCAAAATGGAAGCGCATTGTTCCTTGCTGATAAATTCCAGATGACCATAGAGGTCAGCGGTGATGGCAATGGAACTGTGCCCCAGCCACCGGGATACATCGATCAGCGGCATTCTGGCAGCAATCAGAAGCGCGGCACAGGTGTGTCTCAAATCATGATAACGAATCTCCCGCAGATTGTTTTCCCGGAGAAGTGCTTTAAATTTGGAAGTGAGCCTGGATGGCTTGAGAAGTTCGTTGTGCGCGTTGAGGCAGACATACCCGGATTCCCTTCGACAGGACATCAGAAGCTGTTCCACTGCGGGGGAGAGGGGAAGCGTCCGGTGACTGGACTTCCGTTTGGTTACATCCCGGGCAACGATACTACCGGTGATTTCGTTGACAGTGTGGCTGATATGGACGGTATGACAGTCAAAGTCAATAGCTTCCCATTTGAGTCCCAGCACTTCACTCCTGCGCAGCCCCAGAAGGAGGGCAAGGGTGACCGGCAGTTCCAGATCAGTGCCCTGAATCGCGGCAAGCAGCTGCTGGCATTCGGCTTTGCTGTAATAGGATGCCGTATAGGGAGCGACCTTGGGCGGAAGCACCCGATTGGCGGGATTCTCCGGAAGAAGACCATCGATCACTGCACAGTCCAAAGCCTTGTGGAGGTTGGCGTGGTGACGGCGCACGGTGGTAGTGGAAAGCCCTCTTTTCAGAAGAGAATCATAGTACGCGGCGATATGCTTTGGAGCAAGGTCGCAGATGGGAAGATTCAGCTTCTGATAGTAGGGGCAGATGGAATTGCGGACGATGAGGGAGTAGGCCTTGAAGGTGGTGGGAGAAACCGTAGGCTGCATCAGATCCAGCCAGTGCATGAGATAGGCATCCACATAGATGCCTTTGGCGTTCCGGCGCATATCCAGCTCGGCGGTGATTTGCCTGCGCTTTTCGAAGAGCATTTCTTCGGCTCTCCGCCGGTTGCCTTTTGTTTTGAGATGGGTTGTAAAGGAGTGTTCCCTGCGTTTCCCCATTTCGTCGCGATAGGTGACGACCATATGCCAGTATCCGTTTCTTTCGCGTAAATGTCCTGCGACCATTGCTGTTTTCACCCTCCATGTATCATATTTGCAGAGTGATTATACAATGGGAGACGCAGTGGACTCAAAATCCGCTACGTTCGATGGCATACGATCGTTCGACACAGGGGACTTAAAATCCCCTGTGTCGAATGATGTACCGGTTCGAATAAAAGCAATCGTTGCATCTACAATAAGAATGAATATTATACAGATAGATAATCAAGGCAGATATTTCTTTTGGAATATCTGCCTTTGCTGTTGAAACTATTGAACACTAAAGTATAAAGCATGTGTAATGTATTGTTTTGGCGGAAAAATGTAGTATAATAGAATCAGGCATTGATGCAAATTATCATCAATGTGTTGCTCGTGGGGACAACCGAAATGAGTCATGAAATGAGAACTGGAAGTATGGAAAAGAAAGCCCCATTAGGGGGTCAAATCATGAAAGTGGTTGTTTAGAAATGATCCTTAACTGGATGAGGTGGCAGCTATGTCAAAAATCAATCAAATACAACAAGCGATACTATCTTTGGGTGGCGGTGCTTACCAGAAGCTGATGGACGCATATCTGCTGAAGAGGTATAAATTTGAGAATATTATGCCCCTTGGTTCTCATGTGGGCACAGACAAAACTACCAAGGGAGTGCCAGACTCTTTTGTACGATGCGAGAACGAGAAGTTTATTCTGATTTCCCATGGTACAGTGGGGAATCACTCCTTTGACAAGGTGAAGGCGGATATTCTGGCTTGTCTAAAGACTGAAAAAACAGGAATTGGTGTTGAGGATATTGAACAGATAATTTGTTGCCATACTTCAACAAACTTCACGCCTGGGCAGATTAAGGAACTGTGTTCCTTGTTTTCCAATGTAGTTCTGATTGGCCTAGCCGAGGTGTCGTATGATTTACTGTATAAATACCAATTGATAGCCTTGGATCACTTGGGAATTGATATTGATACCCATCAAATCTTTGATGTTGATGATTTCATTGTGGAAGCAGCGAAAAACGCGTATTCCACAACGCTGGATATGCCACTTCTTTGCAGAGAAACGGAGTTAGACCAGTTGGTGCAGTACTTAGAACAAACACAAATTGTTTTGGTTTTTGGAGCCTCGGGAATCGGAAAAACTAGACTAGCAATCGAAGCTGCACGGCAATACTCACAAAGAAATGATGCTATAATAAAAGTAATTAAGTCCAACAACGAATCTATCTATGAAGATCTGAAGGCGACGTTCGGCGAAGAAAATGAATATATTGTCATTGTTGATGATGCTAATCAATTAGCGCAGCTAGATCTTTTACTAAGCATGGCGGTTGCCCCGAGCAGAAAGGGAAGAATGAAACTCCTATTAACTGTTAGGGACTATGCAAAAGAAAAGCTGTTACATAAGGTGCGAGAAGTGTGCTTGCCGGTTGAATACCAATTGTCAAAACTCTCTGACGAAAGTATAGAGAGAATTCTCTCTGAGAATCTGGGAATTACGAATCAGACTTTGCGTAAGCAGATTCAGATAATTGCCAAAGGTAATGCTCGCCTCGCTGTTATGGCTGGCGTATGTGCACTTCAAGGTAATCTGATCCAGGTACACAATGCGTTCGATATTTTCAATGACTATTATTCCGCAATAATTGAAGGTATGGAGCATAAGGAACTTTTTGTTGCATCTTTGGTTGCTTTGTTTGAGTCGTTTACACTTGAGCAATCAGAACTTCCACTGCAGCTTGCAATAGAACATGGAATTAGTGAAGGAGAATTTATCGAGCACTGCTACTCTTTGCATAAAAAGGAGGTTATTAGCCTCTATGAAAAACGTGCAGTACGTTTTGAAAATCAGAATCTGCGTGATTACCTGATATATTACATGTTTTTTAGAGCTAAAATGTTGGCACCGTCGGATGTCATTATATCTGCTTTTCCGTGCTATCGCAGTCAAGTTGTTTTTGCGTTTAATACGCTGATCCAGCTTTTCAATACGGAAGAGAACATCGAATATATTGAAAGTGAGATAAGAAAAGCATGGAGGACGATGCGAGACTGTTCGGCAGAAACGGTTGAAAAATTTGTTGAATCCTTTCTTGCCGTAATTCCTAACGAATCGCTGTTATATATTAAACAGGAGATTGATAAATTACCTTATGTACAAGAAAACCTAGCTTGTTTTGATTTCAAAGCGACAAGTCATCAGCACATAATTCACTCGAAATTAATAGAAATGCTTGCAAGATTTAAGCATACAGATCAGTTCAAAGAAGCTATCCAATTGGCAATTTATTTTTTCGAAAGAAACAATGAATACCCCATGGATTTTTACTTTTTATTTAAAGAGAAGTGGGGGTATAGTCATACTTCTTATAGAAATAATTATGAAAGTGAGAAAATCTTAGTTAACAAAGTGTTGGAGAATTTTCAACAAAAGAAAACGTTGGCCTCAGCACAGTGCTTGTGCTTTGTTGTTTCTAACTGCTTAGGATTTGCTTTTTCAACAACTGAACCCGCATCTAATAATTCGATTTCCTTTATTCGCTTCAGTCTTCCCGCATGCGAAGAAATATATGAATTGCGGAAGAAATGCATATACGCGCTGAGTGAATTACTTAAAATTACAGAGCATAGTAAATATGCCTATGTTATTTTGAAGGACAGTTTTGGACATGCGGCTGAGGGACCTGACCAGGATATATTGGAAAGAGACCTTGCCGCTCTTGAAGAGTATATTGCGCCATTGCTAACCGCAGAGAATTTTGATCATTGTATTCTTTTAAATCATATAGAGGAAGTCTGCGAAGAAAGCAATAAACCATATCCTTCTTCTTTCGAAAAATGTAGTAGTAACCAAGTTTATTCGGTATATCTAGCATTGAAGACAAATTATCACTTTAAGTTCAAGGACTATGATTTAGGCGAGCAGGAGCGAAAAAAAGAATTAGAACGAATATGTGAACAGGTTCCGGCAAGTTGTTTCCTGGACTTGTGGGCTGAATTGCATAGACTGATTAAGCATGGTAAAACGATTGCATGGGAAGTCACCACTGGAATTGAAGTGGTTTTTGAACTGCTACAAAATGAACCTGATAAGTTCATTGTTTGTGCAGAGGGATATATGCGGCAGGATACACCTGGTTGTATAGGCAGCAGTTCCATTGTAGACAATATGGTTAAATTATATGGCGTAATAGAAACTGAGAAAGTCGTTTCTGCTATCAAGTTTAAGATGCGTCCGCAATGGTTGGCAAGAATCTATGATCATGTGTTAGCTGACGAAGTCACTGAAGAATTGGAATGTAAACTTTTATCTCTCAAAACAATGCCCTCGGATGAAAGATATCCTATTTCGTTTGAAACAGCCATAAGAGTGAACGAAGTGCGGCCAGGATTTGTTGTTGCATACCTGAAGATGCTTAATGAGGTTTCACAGGGACAACCTTGGTTTATGACACGCTTCCTAAGACCGCTCACAGGAGAGAGTAAACCATTTATTTCTGAGTTTGTGGCATCTTTTGCTGGTCACATGGATGTACTTTATCAAGCGTACAGATACGCAATTCGAGGTGAGGAGGTCTTTGATTATAAAGGGAACTTGTTCGAAAGGTTGATTGCCGAGGATTTGTCATTTATTGATTGCGTAGTCGAAGAGTTGTTGAACAACCGATCTAGGTCTATGCATAACGATCTTTTGGATGTGCTATGGAAGCAAGACGCTTATCTGGAGTGCATTACAGTCGCATTTGAGGCACTAAGAAAGTATTCGCCTTCCTCGTATTCTGCAAAACACCTTGCTGCTCATTTGCTTAGCGAAAATAATAAAAATGATGAGGCTAATAAACAGAGAAGAGAGTGGATTGAAGCTTATATAGCGGAGAATTCCATGGATCGCGATAGTATGAGGTTTTTGTTTGATATCATTTGCGACTGTCCATATGATCAATTCTTAAGCGCGGTATTGTGTTTCTGCAGGTGCAACCCAGACTATTCTGATTTTTGTGAAATACCGCTCTCACCTTCTTCTTTTTCATGGAGTGGAAGCGAAGTTCCGCTTATTGAAAAACAAATTACCTTCTTGACAGAACTTAGTGAAGCACTAAAAGGTTTCCAGTTTATAGAACATAGGGCCAGACTTTCTGAATGCATTCAGTGGAAACAAGAATATAAGCAACGAGTTCTAATGAAGGAATTCCTTGAAAAAGATGAATAGTCGTATACTGGATTTTATTAGTGGTGATGAATGGCCGCTTGGATGATTCTCTCTAACCGTCTATACTGAGCACGGTGCTATCCTAAAATGACACGATGCCCGATGCTTGCTCGATTGCAGCAGGCTTTGGGCATCGTTTACATTAGCGGCGGTGGAATGTGTCCAGAATCGAAAAACGTGCGCTGCAGAAGTTGCGGAAGGAATTGGAGGAATAACTGGGGCGCTGGTGAAAATGGCGGGAGCCGACGGCGAGTGCTTTCTTCAGACGGCTGGTTTCAAAGGAAGGGAAACATTGTGTGTATTTTTCACCTGAGAATCCCGCGGTCACGTATGGGTCGGAAGAAATGTTAGCTGCTTGATCGGAGACGGCTTGTTCAGAGGAACTTTAGGATATTATGCGGAGGGGACGGCGGTTGACTGGGTTGGTGGCCTGTGTGGGTTTTACGGAAGCGGTCGCGGGCGGCGGGTGGGGAGAAAGATTTTCAGGGATTTATCTGGTTGCACCTTCGGGTGCAACTTTTTTTGTCTTCTTGGGTTTGGATGAAAGGGAGGTTACTATGGAACGCAAAAGCGTGGAAAGGGAACTGAAGCAGCGAATCCAGACGGGGAAAATCCGGAGGGAGGATGTGACGCGGCGGCTGGCGGAACTGGCGTTCGGGAAAGCCAACGACTGCGTGCGGCTGGCGCTGGAGGATGAGCCGAGGCTGGACAAGTTAGACCTGAGTTTGCTCAGCGAGGTCAAGCGCAACGACAAGGGGACGGTGGAGATCAAGCTCATTGACCGGTTACAGGCGCTGGAACAGCTGGCGACGGTGGCGGACGGGGAGCAGACGGACATGGACGATTTCCTGAAGGCGTTGCAGGGCGGCGGGGAAGAATGACGGCATTTTCGCCAAAGCAGCGGGCGGTGCTGAGCTGGTGGGTGCCGGGAAATCCCAACCGGGACAGGGAGGCCATCGTGTGCGACGGGGCGGTCCGCTCCGGGAAGACACTGGCTATGGGGCTGAGCTTCTTCCTGTGGGCCATGAGCTGCTTTAGCGGCCAGAAGTTCGGCGTCTGCGGCAAGACGATCGCGTCTCTGCGGAGAAATGTGTTGTCCGAGATTTTGCCGAAGCTGGAAGCGCTGGGGGCGAAGTGGAAGGAAAAGCGGACGGATAACCTGCTGACTGTAAAATTCCGGGGGCGGGAAAACCAGTTTTACGTCTTCGGCGGGCGGGACGAAAGCTCCGCAAGCCTGATTCAGGGTATCACCTTTGCCGGGGTGCTGCTGGACGAGGTGGCGCTGATGCCCCGCAGCTTTGTGGAGCAGGCATGCGCCCGGTGCTCTGTCGCCGGGAGCCGGTTATGGTTCAACTGCAACCCTGCCGGGCCGGGGCATTGGTTTTACCGGACGTGGATTCTGGAGGCGGAGAAGCGGAACTGTCTGCGGCTCCACTTTACCATGGAGGACAACCCCTCCCTGACGCCTGAGATCCGGCAGCGGTATCAGAAGCTGTACACAGGGGTGTTCTACCGGCGGTTTATTCTCGGACAGTGGGCGCAGGCGGAAGGTCGGGTTTACGACTTTTTCTCGCCGGAAATGGTGGGGAAAGCGCCGGAAAGCTGCGAAAAGTGGTACATATCCTGCGACTACGGGACGGTGAATCCTACGTCCATGGGGCTGTGGGGGCTGCGGGGCGGGGTCTGGTACCGGGTGAAGGAGTTTTACTTCAATTCCCGGGAGGCCCGGCGGCAGATGACCGACGAGGAATACGCCCGGGCGCTGGAGGGACTTGCCGGGGGACGGCGAATTTCGGCGGTGATCGTTGACCCCTCGGCGGCCAGCTTCATTGAGGTCTTGCGGCGGAAGGGGTGGCGGGTGCGCAAGGCGGAAAACGATGTTCTCAGCGGCATCCGGCTGACCTCCGATCTGCTGAAGGCCGGGAAAATCGTGATTTGCGAGGGGTGCGCGGACTGTCTGCGGGAGATGGACGAGTACGTCTGGGATTTATCCGGCGGAGGGAAGGATAAGGTACGCAAGGAGCACGACCACGCCATGGACGACATGCGGTACTTTGCCGCCACGGTTCTGGGGGAGCGGCAGGAGGGGGTTTCCGCGTGGGCGGTGGAGAGAAGGCGCTGATACTCGTTTTTAATAAAACGGTTAAAAACCGTTTTATTCGGCTGCTGTTTCAGCAGCCAGCGGCGTAGCCGCAAAAAAACGTAAGTCCATACATTTCTCGCCGCTACCGGCGGCCTGCGAAGGATTCGCAGGATAAAATGGTGTTAACCATTTTATCGAGAAATAGTATGACGGGGGACGTCAGGGTAATATTTGCTTGAAGGGAGCGATTTTTTGAAACGAAAGCAGAAGGAAACCGGAGGCGTTGCGGCGGTGTGCCAGCTTCGTACCGGGAACACCCACCCCTTTGGGGTGATGAAGGGGTTTACGCCTCTGGGCGCCGGGGAGGAGCGGATTTACCGGGAGATGCGGGAAGCCATTCCGGTGCTGGATGCCGCGGTCGCGAAAATGGTACGGCTGTGCGGCGGGTTTGAGGTCAGGTGCCGGGACCGTGAGGCACAGCACCGGCTCAATGTTTTTTTGCAGATGATGCCCTGCGGCCGGGGACAGATGGGAATCGAAAGCTTTTTGAGCGGGTATCTGGACAGCCTGCTGACCTATGGCCGGGCGGTGGGCGAACTGGTGATCGCCGGTGGAAAACTGCGGGCGGTATGCTGGGGAGACGTGACGGCGCTGGAGGCGCAGGAGGGGGAAAATCCCCTGGAAACGGTGCTGTGGGGTACCGATGAGCATGGTTTGCTGCGGCCGCTCCCTTATCAGCAGCTCCTGTTGTTCACCACGATGAATCCCGAGCCGGCACACCCTTACGGAGTGAGCATGTTCCGGGGGATGCCGTTCCTCGCGGACATTCTTCTGAAAATTTACAACACCATCGGCGTTAACTGGGAACGCGCCGGGAACATCCGTTACAGCGTCATCTGCAAGGGCGGCGAAAACCTCGACCCGGTGACGGCGCAGGAGCGAGGGAAAGCCGTGGCGGCGGAATGGAGCCGGGCCATGGAGGACAACAAAAACGGCACGGTGCGGGATTTCGTGGCCGTGGGGGATGTGGAAATCAAGGTCATCGGCGGGGAAGCGCCGATATTGGATTCCGAGACCCCGGTGCGGCAGATCCTGGAGCAGCTGGTGGCAAAAACCGGGCTTCCGCCCTTTTTGCTGGGGCTGAACTGGAGCACCACCGAGCGGATGAGTACCCAGCAGGCGGATCTGCTGACCTCGGAACTGTGGGCGCTGCGGCGGACGGTGGAGCCTGCCATGCGGAAGATCTGTCAGACCTATCTTGCGCTGGAAGGGCTGGACAACCGGGTGGAGATCGAGTGGGACGACATCAGCTTGCAGGATATCACGCAGGAGGCGCAGGCGGCGCTTTACCGGGCGCAGGCGGAAAAGTGTCTGGCGGATGCGTCCCAAAATGAAAATTCTTGAATGGAGGAACCGGCATGGAAATCAACAAGGCGGCACAGGCCGCAAGCAGCGGCGCACCTACGGCGGTACAACTGGAAGCGATCAACAATCTTGCCAAGGCGCATCTGACAGCCCAGCGGGTTTACGTGTTCTCCCTGCGGCTGTGCGACGATCAGGTAGACCGGGATTTTGAGCGCTTCGACAGCGCCGCGCTCCCCGGACTTGCCAAGCTGTTCATCGGCAAGACGGGGATCGTTGACCACAAGTGGAGCAGCGACAAGCAGGTGGCGCGTATCTTCCAGACCGAGGTGGTGCGGGAGGACGGCGCGGAATTCATCAAAGCATGGGCGTACATCCGGCGGGGGGATGCCAACGACGAGATCATCGCCGACATTGAGGCGGGAATCAAAAAGGAGGTATCCGTGGGGTGCGCCATGGGGCGCTCCGTATGCTCCATCTGCGGGAGCGACTACGGTTCCTGCGGGCATCGGAAGGGCGAGAGCTATGACGGACAGGTCTGCTGCGCCATTTTACAGGAGCCGATGGACGCCTACGAGTTTTCCTTTGTGGCCGTCCCGGCACAGCGGGAGGCCGGGGTGCTGAAGGGGCTGGGCTGCGGAAAGCCCAAGCTCAAGGAACTGGCCGATGAATTCGGCGCGCAGGCGGAATACCGGGCGCTGTATCAGCAGGCAGAGCTGGGGAAGCGCTACCAGAAAGAGCTGGAGGACAGCATTGTGCGTCTGGGGCTGTCGCTGGAGCTGGGCGTGGAAGCGCCGGTGCTGCGGAGCATCGCTAAGACCGCCGCGGCGGAAGACCTGATCAAGCTCAAGTCGGCGCTGGAAGAGCGGCTGGCGGAGAGTATGCCGCTTACGACCCAGCTGGGCGGCTGCCGGGGGAAAGAGGAAAAAGTAGAAAGCGGGTTTTTGATTTAGGGATTTGACAGGGGTTCCGGTGCGGCGCGGGGCTTTGCTGTGATCGATATTGCCGCGATACATCATAGGTTCTCCGGCGAAGGCCGGCAGCCATAAATTTACTTGGGAGGATATCAAATGGGTTATGACAATCTGAAACTGGAAAAGGGTATGTACCGGCAGGAGGGTATGAACTTTACGCAGGTGCTGGAATCTCTGGACCCCAGCGAAAACTACCGAGGCACCGCGCTGGAGGGCACCGACGCCTTTCAGCGGCAGCTGAAGCGCTTCGGCATCCGCGCCAAGGGTGCGGGTTCTTCCCCCGTGGAGAAGTTTTTCCGCACTATGGATTCCGCCGTGCTGTTTCCTGAGTACATCGCCCGCACCGTCCGGCAGGGCATGGAGGAAAACGACATTCTGCCTGCCATCACCGCTACCACCACCGTAATCGACGCCATGGACTACCGCTCCATCTACTCCATCCCCACCGACGCGGACAAGGAGCTGAAGGACGTGATGGAGGGTGCGTCCATCCCCGAGACTGCGGTGAAGACCAAGGAGCATCTGGTGCAGCTGAGCAAGCGGGGCAGAATGCTGGTGGCGTCCTATGAGGCCATCCGCTTCCAGAAGCTGGATCTGTTCGGCGTGATGCTACGTCAGATCGGCGCACACATCCAGAAGCAGCAGCTGGCCGACGCGGTGAATGTGCTGATCTCCGGCGACGGCAACGACAATGCCGCTACCCAGTACACCATCGGCACCGGCCCCATCTCCGGCACTAAGGGTACCCTCGACTACGACCAGCTGGTGGAGTTCTGGGGACAGTTTGACCCCTACACAATGAACACCATTCTCTGCTCCACCGCCACCATGACCAGCATGCTGAAGATCTCCGAATTGCAGAATCCCCTCACCGGGCTGAATTTCCAGGGCACCGGCAAGCTCAGCACCCCTCTGGGCGCACAGCTGCACCGCACCTCTGCCGTGTCCGACGGCGTGATCATCGGTCTGGACAACCGCTACGCGCTGGAGCTGGTTCGCGCCGGCGACGTACTGGTGGAGTACGATAAGCTCATTGACCGGCAGCTGGAGCGGGCGGCCATCACCTCCATTTCCGGCTTCGGCAAGATCTGTGACGGCGCGTCCCTCGTGCTGAACGTATGACGCTGACGGAACAGGTTTTTGCTCAGGCGGCGCTGCTGGCGGGGGAACTGGACGGGCGGCAGACGAATCTGCTGCGGCTGCTGTGCGGCGCGTCCGCTTCCTCCCTGACGGCGCGGCTGCGGGAGGGATTAACGCCGGAGGACTGCAAGGCGGATTTCATCGCCGCGGCCAGTCTGCTGGCGCTGGCGCAGCTGAACGGCGTGGACGACGACGCGCAGGTGGAGGAGTTCAAGGCCGGTGATCTGACGGTGAAGCAGGGAAGCAAGAATCGGGACGCGGCTTCCCAGTGCTTGCAGCGTCAGGCAGAGCTGATGATCGCGCCCTATCTGAAAGACGGTTTTTCCTTCCGGGGGGTCTGACATGCGGAGAATGGTTGAGAAAATCATTGCTCAGTACGGTACGGATATGCGGCTTACCAGCGGCACTGAGACGAAAACCGTCCGGGCTTTTTTTCGGGCGGTGAACGCCAAAAGCTGGCAGAGCATGGAAAGCGAGGCGACGCTCCTGGGAGAGATCTCCCGGGGGCAGTACGCCTACATCGGCCCCGTCGGCGCACAGGTGCGGGAGGGGGATACGCTGACCCTTGGGGATAAGACGTATCTGTTCCGGCGGGCGGAGCTTTATTACTACCGCAATCAGCCGGTCTACCAGTGGGGGCTGTGCGTGGAGAAGGGTGTGAACGATACTTGGGCATCTCAATCCTAGAGCTGGTGCTGCGGCGGCTGCGGGAAGCAAAGTTCACGGCGGACGTGGCCTTCCCCGGGCAGAAGTTCCCGCAGATCACGAAGCCTGTGGCGGCGGTCCACATTGAGAAGGTGGACAGAGCAAACATGACGGTGACGGTGGAGGTCAACATCATCTGCCCCGCCGCCATGGGCGGCACCGCCTGCGAGGTGGAGGCTCTGCGGGCGACGGAAATTCTGCGCTGGTCGGGGGCTGTGTGCATACAGAACGGGTGCACCTACGACGGGATCAGTCAGGTGTACGTGGTGGCGATACTGGCGACCTTCACCTGTGTGACGGAGGCCAGCAAGTGCAGCCTCGGCCCCGGGTTCCGGGCGTATATCAACGACATCGTTCAGCCCAACGCCATCGCCTTTTCCGAGGAAGAGGTGTCGGGGGTTCAGGCGGAGTATGTTACCGGCGAGTCGGCTCCGGCGGGGGCCAGTCAGGGAAGCAGCCTGTGGTACATCCAGCTGGAGGAGCTGTTCCCCGCCGGTACGCCGGAAAAGGCGGAGCCGGTGGGCGCATTTACGCTGGAGATCTCCACGGACGTCAAGACGGAGCTGTATTATCACTGCCGGTGGACATCCGTCAAGCGGGAATTTTCCAGAGAGGGCCTGCGGAAGACCCGGAAGGGCATCGCCATGCTGCGGCAGGAGGAAGAATAAATGGACAAGCTCAAGTACAAGACCTTTGTCTGGCCCCACAATCCCACGGTGTACAAGGAGGAATATCTCCGGGAACCCCAATACTACAAGGGGGACGATGGGGAATACTACTTTGACGCCATGGGGGACGAAAAGCTGACCATCACCGGCACCGGGGCATTCTTCGGCGACGACGCCTTTGTCCAGTTCAAGAAGCTGGCGAAGCTTTTTAAGGAGACGACGCCGGGAAATCTGGAGCATCCCATCTGGGGTATCCGGTACTGCTACCTTACCGGGCTGGAAATGACGCAGGAGCCGAAGGACAACTACGTCAGCTACTGTTTTACCTTCACCGGCGCACAGACAAACGGCGTGGTGCCGAGGTAACGGCAAAAGACGCTTTACGGTAAAAATCCCACGCAGCCGCAAGGCCGCGTGGGATTTTTGTTTGCTCGGAAAATTCTGATTATTCCAGCTCGAACGCGCCGGTGTAGAGCTGATAGTAGGTGCCCTTCTGGGCGATCAGGTCTTCGTGGGTGCCCCGCTCGATGATGCGGCCATGGTCGAGAACCATGATGCAATCGGAGTTCATGACCGTGCTCAGACGGTGGGCGATCACAAAGGTGGTGCGGCCCTTCATCAGGGCGTCCATGCCGTCCTGCACCAGCTTTTCCGTGCGGGTGTCGATGGAGGAGGTAGCCTCGTCCAGAATCATGACGGGAGGATCGGCCACGGCCGCACGGGCAATGGCGATCAGCTGCCGCTGACCTTGGGACAGACTGGCGCCGTTGCCCGTGAGCATGGTGTTGTAGCCGTCGGGCAGACGGGTGATGAAGTCGTGGGCGTTTGCCAGCTTCGCCGCGTGGATGCACTCTTCGTCAGTGGCATCCAGCTTGCCGTAGCGAATGTTGTCCATCACTGTGCCGGTGAACAGGTTGGTGTCCTGTAAGACGATGCCGAGAGAGCGGCGCAGATCGGGCTTGCGGATCTTGTTGATGTTGATGTTATCGTAGCGAATTTTGCCGTCGTCAATGTCGTAGAAGCGGTTGATGAGGTTGGTGATGGTGGTCTTGCCCGCGCCGGTGGCACCCACAAAGGCGATCTTCTGGCCGGGCTTGGCGTACAGAGTCACATCGTGCAGCACCAGCTTCTCGGGGACGTAGCCAAAGTCTACGTTGGTCATGGTGATGTCGCCCTTCAGCTCGGTATAGGTGACGGTGCCGTCCGCCTTGTGGGGGTGCTTCCATGCCCAGTGGCCGGTATGCTCCGGAGTCTCGGTGATATTGCCGTTTTCGTCAATTTTGGCGTTGACCAGCTGGACATAGCCGTCGTCCGTCTCCGACTGTTCGTCCATCAGCTCGAAGATGCGCTCCGCACCGGCCAGCGCCATGACGATGGCGTTGATCTGGTTGGAGACCTGACTGATGGGCATGTTGAAGGAGCGGGACAGGAGCATGAAGCTCATCAGGCTGCCAAGGGACAGCATATTGCCGCCGGACAGCACGCACAGCGCACCGCCCACGATGGCCAGAATGGCATACTGGACGTAGCCAAGGTTGTTGTTGATGGGACCCATCATGTTGGACAGGGTTCCGGCGATGCGGGCATTGCGGCACAGCTCCTCGTTGAGCTTGTCGAACTGCTCCTTGCAGGCTTCTTCGTGGGTGAAGACCTTGACCACCTTCTGACCGTTGACCATTTCCTCTACGTAGCCGTTCAGTGCGCCCAGAGACTGCTGCTGGCCGACAAAGTATTTGGCGGATTTGCCCGCCACCTTCATGGTGACAAAGACGATGCCGGTGACGGTGAAGAGCATTACGATGGTCAGCACCCATGAGGTTTGCAGCATTCCCACAAAGACCACCACAATGGTCACCAGGGAAGACGCGCACTGGGGAATGGACTGGGAGATCATCTGCCGCAGAGTGTCAATGTCGCTGGTGTAGCGGGACATGATGTTGCCGGCGGTGTTGGTGTCAAAATACCGCAGGGGAAGCGTCTGCATATGGGCGAACATTTCGTCCCGGATGTGCTTCTGGGTACCCTGACTGACCTTGACCATCAGGAACATGAACAGGAAGGACGAGATCATGCCCACAGCAAAGATGCAGGCAAGCTTGCTGAGATATCCCCACAGGGAAGAAAAATCCGTAGAGCCATCCCGCACCATAGGCAGGATATAGCTGTCCACCAGGGTGCCGAGGGAGCGGCTGCCGGCGGTCTGGGCGATGGCGTTGGCGATGATGCACAGCAGCACCACGCCCAGAGTGGGAAGATAGGGCTTCATGTAGCCCAGCAGCCGCAGCAGGGTCTTCCTGGGGTTCTTGGCTTTGCGGCCGTCGCCGCGCATTCTGACAGGAGGCATTATTCTTCCCCTCCTTTCTGCTGGGAGTAGTAGACTTCCTGATAAATTTTCGACGAGGCCAGCAGGGATTCATGGGTGCCTACGTCTTTCACCATGCCGTTGTCCAGCACGACGATGATGTCCGCATCCTGCACGGAGGCGATCCGCTGGGCGATGATGAGCTTGGTGGTGCCGGGAATTTCCTCCCGGAACGCCTGACGAATCATGGCGTCGGTACGGGTGTCCACGGCGGAGGTGGAGTCGTCCAGAATGAGGATCTTGGGCTTTTTCAGCAGCGCACGGGCGATGCATAGACGCTGCTTCTGGCCGCCGGAGACGTTGGTGCCGCCCTGCTCAATGTGGGTGTTGTAGCCGTCGGGGAAGCTCCGGATGAACTCGTCGGCGCAGGCCAGACGGCAGGCGTGAACCAATTCCTCGTCGGTGGCGTTGGGATTGCCCCAGCGGAGGTTTTCCTTGATGGTGCCGGAGAACAGCTCGTTCTTTTGCAGCACCATGGCCACGTTGTCCCGGAGTACCTCAAGATCGTACTTCCGGACGTCGATGCCGCCCACTTTCAAGGTGCCTTCGCTGACGTCGTACAGGCGGGGGATCAGCTGTACCAAGGTCGTTTTGCTGGAACCGGTGCCGCCCAGAATGCCGACCGTCGCGCCGGAGGGGATGTGCAGATTCACTTCCTTCAGCGCCCGGTGTCTGGCAGTGGCGGAATAGCGGAAGCTCACGTTCTCAAAGTCGATGGAGCCGTCGGGAACCTCCATGACGGCGTTTTCCGTGGGGGAGGTCAGGTTCGGCTGCTCGGTGAGGATCTCATAGCACCGCTTCAGAGGGGCGCGGCTCATGGTCAGCATGACGGCGACCATGGACAGCATCATGAGAGACGAGAGAATCTGGCTGGTGTAGGTGAACATGGAGCTGAGCTGGCCGGTGGTGAGGCCGAGATCGGGGTTATTGCCGGAGGCAATGACCAGATGCGCGCCGATCCACGAAATGGCCAGCATACAGCCGTAGACGCACAGCTGCATGATGGGGTTCGCCAGAGACATGATGCGCTCGGCCTTGCAGAAGTCCTTGTAAATGGTGCCGGATACGGAGGTGAATTTCTCGGTCTCCCGGCCTTCCCGGACGAAGGATTTGACCACCCGGATGCCGTGGACGTTCTCCTGCACCACGTTGTTCATTTTGTCGTAGGTGCGGAAGACCCGGTCAAAAATCCGGAACACCTTGGGAATCAGGCAAAGCAGGGCGCAGACCAGGATGGGCAGCGCCACGCAGTACACGAGACTCAGCCGCACGCTGATGCCCATGGCGGAAACCAGCGCCAGAATCAGCATCATGGGGCAGCGGATGGCCACACGGATCATCATCTGGAAGGTGTTTTGCAGGGTCGCCACGTCGGAGGTCAGCCGGGTGACGATGGATGCGGTGGAAAATTTGTCGATGTTGGAAAAGCTGAAATCCTGCACCTGATGGTACATGTCGTGGCGCAGGTTTTTGGCAAAGCCGGTGCCGGCCTTGGACGCAAAGGCGGCGGACAGAACGCCGAAGGACAGCGACGCCAGAGCGCACAGCACCAGAATGCCGGACTTGGCGGCGACGACCTGCATATCCTGCATTTTGATGCCGTAGTCATACAGGTCGGCCATGACCAGAGGGATGAGCACCTCCATGGCGACCTCGCCGACCATGCACAGCGGGCTGAGCAGGGCCGCCCACTTATATTCCCGGATGCACCGGGCGAGTCTTCTTATCATGTATCAGATTCCTCCTTGATTTTACGGATACAGGCGCTTGCGCCCATGTTGTCGATGGCGCGCAGGAGCAGGGAAGCGAACAGCTCCCGTTCCTCCGGGGAAAAGCCTGCCACCACCTGAGCTTCGTTGTCGAGAATGACCCGGTTCATGGTCTCGTGAAGCTCGTCTCCCTTGGGCAGCACATAAATGCGTTTGCAGCGGCGGTCGGTTTCGTCCGGCCGAAGCTCGATGAAGTCCTTCTTTTCCAGCCGGGACAGCAGCCCCGAAACGGTGGGGTGGCTCAGATGAAAGGTTTCCTCAATGTCCCGGGAGCAGGGCGGCTGAGACCGCTGTGCGATGTAGCCCATGATATGCCCCTGAGCGGACGTCAGATCCATGGATGCCAGCGCGTTATCCATGGATGCCTTCATGCAGCCGCTGAGAACCTTCAATAGATACCCATAGTGATGTGTCAGGATGATCACCACCTTGTCAATAATATGTAGCGTGCTACATATTAGCATATCCCTTTTCAAATTGCAAGAGGGTCATAAAAAGTTTACAATCGGGGAGTACAGGGCGCAAAACCGCCGGGATTTTTGCAATCCCGGCGGTGAATCATTATGGACGGAATCCTTCAAAAATAGACAGCCAGCCCTCTTTCAGGGCGGTGTCGTGGTTTTCCTTGCTCCGCAGCGTCCAGCTGACGCCCTGAACCCGCCACAGCCTGCGGCAGAGCCAGTTGCTTATCGTGCTGTTCCGGTCGGCGAACTTGTAGGCGATAAAATCAGGGCGGGACAGGAAGTTTGCCAGGTTGTGGGTCAGCAGGAATTTAAGCGTGTCCGAAAGGTCGGTGCGGTCCCGGAAAAAATTCTCCGAAAGCTGCCCGCGAATGATGTCCGGGCGGTTTTTCCGCAGCCACGCGATGCACCGGGGGTCAAAGGACTCGATGCAGAATACGCCCTTGTACCCCTCCAGCATCTTGCAGGCCGTTTCGGCGAGCTTTGCATGGTTGCCGTCTTCCGGCTTCAGCTCAATGATGAGGGGAACCTTTCCGTCTACCAGCGTCAGGACGTCCGCAAACTGGGGAATGGTGTCTTCCGTGTTTTCCAGACGGTAGTTTTTCAGGTCTTGCGTATACAGGTCTTCGATGCGCCCGGCCTGCCCGGTGGTGCGGTTGAGCAGGGAGTCATGCATCACACCGAGATTGCCGTCCTTGAGCAGATGCAGGTCAAACTCCATGCCGTAGCCGTTCTCCACGGCCAGACGGAAGGCGGTCATGGAGTTTTCGGCGGCACCGTCGCCGTGAAGGCCACGGTGGGCATAGTTCCAGCCCCGCAGTTCCTTCATGCCCGGGTGGCTGCTCCGTCCCTGAACGGCCAGCACCCACAGCAGCGCGAGAATCAATACAATTATCAACAGAGTCATAATTGTCCCTCCAAAGCATTAATCGTCCACGTCAAAGGCATCCAGCCCCTTTTTCGCTTCCACCTTGTTATCGCCATGCTTCACAAAGCCCATGGTGACAAAGGACGCGAACACGAAAATGGCGGCGTAGGGGAACAGGGTCTTATAGTCCACATGCTCCAGCAGCCAGCCCGCCACAATGGGGGTCATGATCTGGGCGGACATGGAGAAGGTATAGTACAGCCCCGTAAACTTGCCCACCTCGCTGCCGCTGCATATTTCCACCACCATGGGCAGACTGTTGACGTTGATGGCCGCCCATGCCATGCCCACCAGAACAAACAGGCCGTACAGCACGGGGCTGAAGGAATCGGACAGCATGGTATAGATGAACGCGGCAAAGAAGCTGCCCGCGAGCAGCAGCGTGCCGAAGCGAATGGTCTTCCGGCGGCCGACTTTGCTCGCCACGTTGCCCACCGGGATGTAGCTGAGGATGGCACCGGCGGTGGCGATGGTCAGGCAGGTGTTGGCCTGTGCCAGCGTCATGTGCCATGTGCGGCCTGCATAGACGGAGAACCATGTGGTGACGCCGTTATAGCCGATGAACCACAGGGCGATGGAGGCCAGCAGGAAGCCAAGACTCCGCTTGACGTCCTTGGGCAGGGTTTCGCCGTTCTCCGTGACCTGCGTCAGATTGTCTTCCGGGTGGGCGTCCTCATAGCGCTTCTGCTCCGCCACCAGCTTCGGCTCGTCCACGCAGAACATAATGACGGCAAGGGCGGCCAGCATGATGCCACCCACGATGGCGAACAGGGGCAGGTAGGAAACGTACACATCCGCGGTTGTTTTGTACAGAAATGTGGTAATAATCAGGTAAATGATGCCGCCCAGGGCGCCCATCAGGTTGATGATGGCGTTGGCCTTGGAACGCAGGGGCTTTGGGGTGACGTCGGGCATCAGCGCCACGGCGGGGCTGCGGTAAGTACCCATGGCGGTCAGCAGGATTCCCAGACCGATGATAAAGCACACCTGTTTCCAGGCATCGGGGGAAGCGTGAAAGCTGTCGGTGAGAATGGGCAGCGCCATCATCACCGCGACGGCCGCGAGGGTGCCGAACAGAATATAGGGACGGCGGCGGCCAAGGCGGGAGGTGCATTTATCGGACAGTCCGCCGAACAGCGGCAGCAGGAACAGGGCGAGGATATTGTCCGCCGCCATGATCATGCCGGAAACGCTTTCTCCCATGTGGAAGGTTTCCGTGAGTATCTTGGGGATCAGGTTGTCGTACATCTGCCAGAAGGCGCAGATGGACAGAAACGCGAAACCGACCAGTACGGTGCGCTTGGTGTTGAGCTTCATTGAGGAGCCTCCGTTCCCATGTAGATATAACCGTATTATATCTGTTCTTTTGGGAGAAGTCCAGACCTTCTTGTCTAAAGAAAGCAAAAAGCGGGTAAAATAGGCGTCAAGTCCTATTTCCGGCGCAGCACAGAATTGTGTGAATGAATCGTAAATTTTCAGCCTGAATTTACCAAAGGCAGAGAAAACGACTTGCGCATTTTCCCGGGAATGGTATAATAGACAAAAGGGAATACCACAGGATAATCGAGGTTATCGAAATGAAAAAGATGCTGTTTATCATGAATCCATTTGCCGGGGTGAAACGGGCGAACCGGCATCTGGCTGACATTTTGCTGACATTTACACAGGCGGGCTATGAGGTCATCACCCACATGACGCTGGGGCGGGGCGACGCCACCGCCGTCGCCCGGGAGAAGGGCAAAGATGTTGATCTGGTGGTCTGCTGCGGCGGCGACGGCACGCTGAACGAGACCATTACCGGCCTGCTCAGCGCCGGGGCGGACACCCCCATCGGCTATATCCCCGCCGGTTCCACCAACGACTTTGCCTCCAGCCTGAAGCTGCCCACCAACATTCTCAAGGCCGCTCAGACCATCGTGGAGGGCGAGCCGGTGAGCTACGACGTAGGGCGGTTCGGCGGCCGGTATTTTTCCTATGTTGCCTCCTTCGGTGCGTTTACCAGGTCCAGCTATGCCACACCCCAGAATGTCAAAAACGCACTGGGCCACACCGCCTACGTTCTCAGCGGCATTACGGAGCTGTCCCAGATCCGCAACGAGCACGTGAAAATGGAGATCGACGGGCAGACGGTGGAGGGGGACTTCCTCTTCGGCGCCATCTGCAATTCCACCTCCGTGGGCGGCATTCTGACGCTGGACCCCAAGCAGGTGGACATGGGCGACGGTCTGTTTGAAATTCTGCTGGTTCGCGCGCCGGAGAATCTGGGGGAAATCCATGAGTGCATCCAGGCGCTGCAAAGTCAGAAATACAACTGCGCCATGCTCACGTTCCGCAGCGCCCAAAAGGTGCGGATCTTTGCCGACCCGGAAATGCCATGGACGCTGGACGGAGAAAAAGAAGACGGCCACGAGATGGTGGAGGTGGAGAATCTGCACCACGCCATCCGGCTGATGCAGAAGAAGGATGAGGATGCTTAACACCACATCGTGCTATGTCACCCGGGGCAGTCAGGTGCTGATGCTCCACCGGGTAAAAAAGAAAGCCGATATCAACAAGGACAAGTGGATCGGCATCGGCGGAAAATTCGAGGGTGAGGAATCCCCGGACGAATGCCTTCTGCGGGAAGCGAAGGAGGAGACCGGTCTGACCCTGACCTCATGGCAGTGCCGTGGCGTGGTGACGTTCCTGAACGACACCTGCGAGGGCGAATACATGTACCTGTTCACCGCCGACGGCTTTGAAGGGGAAATGACCCAATGCGACGAGGGCGACCTGCAATGGGTAGAGCGGGAATTCCTGAACGCCCTGCCCAAGTGGGAGGGCGACCAGATTTTTCTGGACTTACTGTGGCAGAACGCGCCGTTTTTCCTGCTGACCCTGCGTTACCACGGGGACACCCTAGTGGAAGCGATACTGAACGGGAAAAAGATACGCTGAGACTTGAGCCGACAGACGCGCGTCTGTCGGCTTAATGTCCCTTAAAGCCTCACAGAGGAAAGCCGCCCGCAGGCGGTAAAATAAATTCGGAATCATTTTGCGTCAGGGTGTGTACCTGGGGCGAGATTTGTCAAGGGCATTTTTGCTATTCGTCGCACCTAAGCGAAAGATGATTTGCAACGCAGTATCACAGGATCTCGCTACGTCGGACTTCTCTGCCGAGCTCGCTGGAGCGATAGAACATTTCCAGTGTGGCCGCGGTATTTATGACCTGCTGGGGGGTAATCATCAGGGATTCTGTGCCGTTCAGGACCCCAATCACATGACGGATCAGGTAATAATGCCCGGCAAACGGCCTGTCGTCGTACTCGCCCAGACCGAACAGCCGGGGGCTGAAATCGGTCTGATTCTCGCCGAGCGTCCCGTAGAGCTTCAGCTCCGGCAGGGTGAGACCGGATTTGTCACCGAGGATCATCATGTTGTTTCGGTCGGAAAGATTGGCTGCCCACGCCACTTTGAAATTCAGGCTGATGCCCGCATCCGTGCGGAGGCTTCCGGAGGCGAACTCTTCGACGTCGCATTCATCCGGATCGAATCTGCGCGCGGTATGTACGCCGCTGAATGCGCCGCTTTCTTTCAGGTCGTAGATAACGCCCCGCTCGGAATGGATGATCCGGTCGCTGGTAAAGCCGCTGACCGCTGAGACCTGCGGAGATCCCAGCATCCAGAGCATCGCGTCCAGCGCATGGATGCCGATGTCGGCCAACGCGCCGCCGCCGCTGGCGGCTTTCCGGTGGAAGGTGCCCCATGAGGGGACCCCTCTGCGCCGGATTCGGTCAATTTCCGCGTAGTAAATATTTCCAAGAACCCCGTCCGCAATGTAATCCTGCGCGGCAAAGTAGGCGCGCTGGAAGCGGGACGTCTGGCACACCACCAGCTGCTTGCCCAGCTTTTCGGCCAGTGCGTAAAGCTCGACTGTATCGGCGTAATGCAGGGTCAGCGGTTTTTCGCAGATCACATTCGCGCCGGCCTTCAACGCCTGCGCAACCAGTCCCTTGTGCGTGGAATTGGGCGTGCAGACGGAAACCAGATCGGGATGGACTTCCTCCAGCATAGCCGCCACATCAGAGTACCAGCGGGGAATATCATGACGCAGGGCAGTGTCCCTTGCGGCCGACGCGTTCAGGTCGCACACGGCCTCCAGACTGACGTCCTGCGAAAACGCCTTGTACGCGGGAATATGCCCGGAATTCGCGATCATTCCGGCGCTGATAACAGCGGCTTTCAGTTTCTGTGTTCCCATAAATATCCTCCCTGTGTGCGCCTTTTCATGTTTGTCAAGGCTATCTTTTGCTTTTTTCCGGCCACTTTTCCGGAATTTTATAATCTTGCATTCTATTTGAGAATTTGGTATACTTTTGCAATACCAGTCAGAAGGACGGTGATCACCATATGTCTGTGCCTGAGCCTGTCATCCTCTGTGACCCCTTTTACCATTCATCCAACTGGTTTCAGGAGATCATTGCCGGATTCCGGGACGCCGCGGCAAAAGACCGGAACAATTCTCCGATCCATATCCACAGCATGGGCACCATCGGCCAGCTGCGGCTGGAGCCGGGCATTCCGGTCATCGTGACGAACAGCTCCCTGAAAAATCTTACTTCCGCGGTCCAGCAGCTGCGGCAGGCGGGAATCCCGGTTATTCTTTCCGGCGTGGACGGCGCCCACTTTGGCTCCGACATCTGCTCCGTGGCGTCGGATTCGGCGCTGGCCATGACCCAGATGGTAAGGTATCTGCTGTCCTATGACCGGAAGCGGATCGCTCTGGCAGGGTTCTGGTCCTCGTCCAGAAACGATATGGCGTTTCTGGATGCGGCCGTCGCCGCCGCGGACCGCTTCGGGTATCCGATTTCCCCGCAGAGTATTTTCCTCTGGGAAAACCAGCTGGATGAAAGCCTGAACGCGTTCTTTCAGAAGTACGAGGACTAATGCAGCTGCCCCGGTCTGTACAGGCCGGGGCAGAAATTATTCGGTTTGCGTTGGCGGCGGAACTGGGAGAAAACGGTAGAATTGTACTATTTTTACCTGTATCCCTTGCAATTTCCGCGGTTCAGTGGTATGCTGGTAGTAGCATTATGGGACAGGATGCAGCGGCCTGCTTTTGGGACGCTGTACCGGTCGAAAATATAGGAAGAAGGTTGCATCATGAAGAAATTGCTGGCTTTGCTGATGGCGGTCGCCGTGACGTTCCAGCTGGTGACACCGGTTTTCGCGGACACCGAGGGAACGAAGGAGACCACCGCCCCGACTGAGGCCGTCGTGGAGACGGAGGCCCCCACCGAAGCGCCTGCGGAGGAAACGACTGCGCCCACGGAGGAAACGACCGCGCCTACCGAGGAAACCTCTGCGCCCACGGAAGCCACAGAGGAGACTGAGGAAGCCACCGAGGAAACCGTGGAGGACATTGCCCTGTTCGCGGATGACGGGGACGTGATCGCTTCCGGCGAGTGCGGTAAAAATGGGGATAATTTGACATGGGTACTTACGGGGGATGGTACGCTGACCATTTCCGGCAGCGGGGAGATGGAGAATTATACCGACTCCTCTGTGGCCCCGTGGTATTCCAACCGAACCAAGATTTTGTCGGCAGTGGTGGAGCCGGGCGTAGAAAGCGTCGGTAACTATGCCTTTTACGCTTGCCTGAAGCTGGCTTCCGTAAGCCTGCCCGGTGGCGTTAAATCTATCGGTGAGTCCGCCTTTCAGGACTGCGCCAAGCTGACAGCGGTGGAGATTCCGGAGGGCGTGACAAGCATCGGCAGCTCTGCCTTCGACGGCTGCAGCAGCCTGACCAGCGTGACGATTCCGGATAGCGTGACAAGCGTTGGCGGCTATACCTTCTACGGTTGCAGCAGCTTGGCCAGCGTGACGATTCCAAATGGCGTGACTAGTATTGGCGGCCATACCTTCTACGGTTGCAGCAGTCTGACCAGCGTGACGATTCCGGATGGCGTAACCAGCATCGACTGGGCTACCTTCTCCGGTTGCAGCAAACTGACCAGCGTGATGATCCCCGAGGGTGTGACCAGCATTGGCAGCGATGCCTTCTCTGGCTGCAGCAGTCTGACCAGCGTGACGATTCCGGAGGGCGTGACAAGCATCGGCAGCTCTGCCTTCGACGGCTGCAGCAGCCTGACCAGCGTGACGATTCCAAATAGCGTGACCAGCATTGGCAGCGATGCCTTCTCTGGCTGCAGCGGCCTGACTAGTGTGACGATTCCAGATAGTGTGACCAGCATCGGCGGCTCTGCTTTCTCCGGCTGCAGCAGCTTGACCAACGTGACAATCCCTGAGGGCGTGACCAGTATTGGCGAATCTGCCTTCTACGGCTGCAGCAGCCTGACCAGCGTGACGATTCCGGAGGGCGTGACCAGCATTGACGGGAATACCTTCTACAAATGCAGCAACTTGGCCAGTGTGACGATTCCAAATGGCGTGACAAGCATCGGCAACTCTGCTTTCTACGGCTGCAGCAGCCTGACCAGCGTGACGATTCCAGAGGGCGTGAATAGCATCAACTGGCAGGCCTTCTACGGCTGTAGCAGTCTGACCAGCGTGACGATTCCGGAGGGCGTGACCAGCATTGGCAACTCTGCCTTCTACGGCTGTAGCGGCCTGACCAGCGTGACAATCCCGGAGGGTGTGACCAGCATTGACGGCAATGCCTTCTGGGGCTGCAGCGGCTTGACCACCGTGACAATTCCGGAGGGTGTAACCAGCATTGGCGGCAATACCTTCCGGGACTGCAGCGGCTTGACCAGCGTGACAATTCCGGAGAGTGTGACCAGCATTGGAGGGTGGGCCTTTTGCGGCTGTAGCAGCCTAACCGGCGTGACGATTCCGGGGGGCGTGACCAGCATTGGCAGCTCCGCTTTCTCCAGCTGCAGCAGCCTGACCAGCGTGACAATTCCGGATAGTGTGACCAGCATTGGCGACTATGCCTCCCGTAGCTGCAGCAAGCTGAAGCACGTATACTATGGAGGGTCTGACCTGCAGTGGAAGGAAATCAAGGTTGGATACGATAACGACGCTTTGACAAAGGCAATCATCCACTATGCCTCCACCCATGCCCACAATGTGGAGCATGTTCCCGAAAAAGCGGCCAGCTGTACGGAGACCGGTAATCTGGAATATTGGCGCTGCCTTACCTGCGGCGAATACTTTACTGACGAAGACTGCACCCAAAGCGCGGACGAAGCCGATGTGATCCTGCCCGCGCTTGGGCACACCATGGCCGAGACGGAGGCGAAGGCTGCCACCTGCACACAGGACGGAAACAACCGCTATTTCACCTGTTCCACCTGCGGCAAGGTTTTCAAAGACGAGCAGGGGACGCAGGAGACCACAGCTCAGGCAGAGATTCTGCCCGCCCTCGGACATACCACCAAGCTGGTGGACACGGTGGCTCCCACCTGCACCCAGCCCGGCAACAAAGCCTATTACGTCTGTGAGACCTGCGGGAGAGCGTTCAAGGATAAGCAGGGAACGCAGGCAACGACGGTCAGGGCAGAAGCTGTCCCCGCTCTTGGACACACCGAAGTGACCGACCAGCGGGTAGAGCCTACCTGCACCAAGACCGGCCTGACGGAAGGAACGCACTGCTCCGTCTGCGATGAGGTGCTGACCGCGCAGAAGGAGATTCCTGCCAAGGGGCACAGCGAGGTCATCGACGAGGGAACGGAACCCACCTGCACCAAGCCCGGTCTGACCGAGGGCAAGCACTGCTCCGTCTGCAATGAAGTGCTGACCGCGCAGGAAGAAATTCCCGCGAAGGGTCACGACGTGGAAAAGGTCGAGGCCAAAGAGGCGACCTGCACGGAAGACGGCAACAATGACTATTATGTGTGCCGTGTCTGCGGCGGGGTCTTCAAGGACGAAAAGTGCGAGCAGGCAACCACCGTGGAAGCGGAGACCCTGTCCGCGCTCGGCCATGAAATTACCAAAGTAGAAGCAGCGGAACCCACATGGGAAGCCGCCGGAAATATCGAGTATTACATCTGCTCCCGCTGCGAGAAGCTCTTTAAGGACGCGCTGGGCACGGAGGAGACCACGCTGGAAGAGGTCACTCTGCCGATGATCTCCTATGTGACGGAGATCATCCTGACCCGGGACGGCGAACTGGTCCCGGAAACCATGGAAGTGGATGGCCGGACGTCCAGAACCCTGTCCTTCGCGGTGATGGTTCAGCCTGCGGGTGCGGAGACGAAGGTGGAATGGTCGTCCAGCGTCCCGGCAGTCGCCCGGGTGAACCAGAGCGGCATTGTCACCCTGCTGACCTCCGGAACGACCGTCATCACGGCCGCGGCCACAGACGGCAGCGAAGTGACCGCTCAGGTGACGCTGAATGTGACCGCCCCGGATTACGCGCCCCGGCTGGGGGCTTCCACGCTGACCCTGAATTCCGTCTCCTGCGCGGGCGTGAGCGTTGATCTGGTGGAAAGCTACGACAACCAGATCCTGAGCGTCAGTGTGGACGATGAGCGGTTCGACGTGGAGTATGCGGACAGTCTGCTGACCCTGACCTCCAGAGAAGCCGTCGCCAGAGGCACCTACCGGATGACGCTGGAAGCCGTCTGCGACGATGGCCGCACCTATTCTTATCCCATCACGGTGAGAGTCATCCAGACGCTGCCCAGACTGACCGTAAGGCAGAGCCAGCGGTTCAACCTGTTCTACCGTGACAGTCAGGCGACCCTGACCATCACCGGCGGGGAAGTCGAAAGCGCGGAGCTCACCGGAAACAGCGATT
>ERZ772855.779-NODE-779-length-34573-cov-20.463063_pt1 | contig 34573 bp, 16 predicted proteins | sample MGYA00511900_ERZ772855 | MGnify/ENA primary metagenome ERZ772855 (study PRJEB29015, sample SAMEA2737701) | human gut metagenome | biome: human gut; feature: human-associated habitat; material: faeces | place: China | collected 2012 ... | reverse complement strand
CCCACACGCGGCCGGCGCTGCTTTTGAGGTCTCCCTCATGGAAAAGAAAAGTAAAAAGTATGGCCTGGCTGGACCACGGCGCTATGATATCACAGAGAAAAAGATTTGGGAAGCGCATGTTTGTTCTTGAAAACATGAGAAGATGTATAGTACAATGACCGCAGGGCGGCTGCTCTATTGTCCGTCAGATACCGCGTGCCCGCCTGCGGCGGGCACGCGGTACCGGCGAATAGCAGACCGCAGAAGCGAGGTGCGCGATGAATATTTCCAAATACCAGATATTTCTGAAGGTCGTCTCCTGCGGCAGCTTTTCCAAGGCGGCGGAGGCGCTGAGCTTTACCCAGTCCGGCATCAGCCACGCCATCAACTCGCTGGAAAACGAGCTGGGCGTCATGCTGCTCAGTCGCAACCGCGGCGGCGTGGTGCTGACGGCGGACGGACGGGCGGTGCTGCCCAAGATCGAGGAGCTGTGCGCTGCGCACCACGCCCTGATGCAGACGGTGGAGGGGCTGAAGGACATGGACAGCGGCCTTGTGAAGATCGCCACGTTCTCCAGCGTGTCCGCCCAATGGCTGCCCCGCATCCTCAAGAGCTTCGGCGAGCTTTACCCCAACATCGAGTTTGAAGTGGTCACCGGCGACTTCTACGACCAGATCGAGGGCTGGATCGTCAGCGGCGCGGTGGACTGCGGTTTCCTGCGGCTGCCGCCGGTGAAGCACTTGCAGACCTACGCCCTGCACCGCGACGAATTGCAGGTCATCGTCCCCTGCGACCACCCCTATGCCGACCGCGACCCGTTCCCCGTGTCCGCGCTGGCAGAGGAACCCTTCATCCAGCTGGAGGAGGGCGACGACTACGAGATCATGGCGGCGTTTGATGAGATGGGCATCCGCCCCAACGTGAAGTACATCGCCCGGGAGGACAGAACGATCCTTGCCATGGTGTCCGAGGGGCTGGGCATCAGCCTCCTGCCGGAGCTGATGGTGCGCCACAGCCCCACGCCTATCCGCATCTGCCGCGCGCCGCTGCACTTCTATCGCACCATCGGTATCGGCATCAAGGACAAGAAGGCGCTGTCCAACTCCACGCGGCTGTTCGTGGACTATGTGCGGACGTGGGTGGCGGAGAACGGGGAACGGTGACGCGCCCGCAAAGCCCCGAAATCCCGCGATTTTCCGCGGATCTCCGACAGGCGGATATTGACAATGTGAATAAACTGGGATATACTGACATCCGTCAGGTTTTGGACGTTTTCACAAGCCTTGATGGTCTGAAAAAAACAGCGTCCGGACTTCATGAAAAACTGGATAGATCAAGCTCGGGGACGCCGCGCGGCTGTTTGTTGTAACGACGAGACATCGTCAGACAGCAGCTTAGAAGGAATTTTGGGTCAGAAACCCACCGCGGACGGCACTGTGAGCGCAAGGAGATGACCGAAGCAGCATACGCTGCCGGGGTAACACCGCCATTGGGAGCATCGCTCCTGAGAAGGTAGGTCATGTACGTGGAAACCGTTGGGACACAAGGGCTTCCGTGGCGCGAGGACAGTAGAATTGCACGGCTGAGAGCTTACTTGCGGCGGCGCTTCTTCGTTGTGACATATCAGAGGGTGGACTATGCGCCGATGGCTTCCGAAGGGGAGCGGTCGGCGTTTTTGTTTTACCCGATAAGCCGCTGGTGGCTCCGGAACGGAGCGCCGGCGTTTTTTATGCGAAAAGACCGCACATCCCCTGTCAAGCCGAGACGGCCCGCAAAGGCCGCCTGCTTCCCATAAGGGATGGAGAGGGTGCCGGCCCTCTCCGTCCCGTACCTCTTTCCGGCAGGGCCGAGACGGCCCGCAGCACACCTGTACAGCACGCGCGGCTCCGCGCCGCGGCGTTTGAGAGAGAACACATGAGGAGGAAACAGAACTTGAACACCAAGAGAACGCACCGGCTGCTGCCGCTGGCCATCGCGCTGGTCATGGCGCTGAGCCTGCTGCCCACGAAGGCGTGGGGCTACTACGTCCTGCAGGGCTCCGGCACCGAGGCCAGTCCCTACCTGATCTCCAGCGCCCAGGCGCTGGAATCTCTGGCGGAGCAGGTCAACGACGGCGCACTGAAAACGGAGGGCGTCTACTTCCGGCAGACCGCCGACATCGACCTGTCCGGCTTCAAGAACAACTCGTGGGTGCCCATCGGCAACGCCACCGGCCCCGGCGGCACGGGCCGGACCTTTGACGGTATCTACGACGGCAACGGCTTCCGTATCAAGAACTTCGTGTTCGAGGATACCACCCGCAAGTATTACGGTCTGTTCGGCCTGCTGTCCGAAAGCGCGGTCATCAAGAACCTGACGCTGGACAAGAGCTGCTCCGTCACCGCCCGCACCTATGTGGGCGGCCTCGTCAGCCGCGCCGCAGGGGCCACCCTCATCAACTGCACCAGCTACGCCACGGTGTATGCCGCCGGTTCCGCCGGTGAGATCCCGTATCCCCGCGTGGGCGGTCTGGCGGCGGAGGGCCACACCTTCATCAACTGCACCAACTACGGCAGCGTCAAGGCCAACCCCGACTCCAGCGGCTTCAGCAGCCCCGGCGGCTATGGCGCCGGCGGCATCGCGTGCATGGCGCGGGTGATGATCGGCTGCGCCAACTACGGAAGCGTGGTGGCCGGCGGTCAGGCCGGCGGCGTGGTGGGCGAGATCAGCTGCTATGGCAGCACCGAGGAGAAACCCGTGGGCGTCATGGTGGGCTGCGCCAACTACGGCACCGTGGAGGCCCGGGAGTGGGCCGGCGGTCTGGCCGGCGATGCCGAGGGCATCATGGAGGACTGCTACAACCTGGGCACCGTGAAGGTGGAGAAGACGAAGGTGGGCGGCCTGGTGGGCCAGTACAGCACCAGCGACTACAACGCCCTGCAGGTGGGCATTCACAACTGCTACCACGCCGGCTCCGTGCAGTACGGCGCGGAGGAGGCGGAGCCTGTGGCGGGCCACCTGGTGGGCCTTGTGCATGGCAGTGCGGATGAAGCCACCGCCAAGGCATACCTCAGCGGCAACTACTATCAGAACATCGGCCTGCTGCCGGCAGTGGGCAGCATGGACATCGGCGACAGCGCCGTGGCCATGGAGCTGGCCGATATGCAGAAGCAGGAGTTCCTGGACAAGCTGAACAGCTACACCCATGTGGCGCTGTACGGCGCCGCGTGGCAGTTCAGGTATATCACCGGCCAGGGGCGGATGCCTGTCTATAAGGAGTATCAGGAGCTGCTGGACTACTCCTGCAAGCTCAAGGGCGTGACGGTCAACGGCATGCCCGCCATCGCCGCCGACGGCGGCTACACCTGGGTGCTGCCCTACGGCACCGATCTGACACAGATCAAGGTGGTCACCAGCATCAGTCCCCGGGCCACGGCGGAACCGGCGGACGGCACGCTGGACTTCTCCAAGGGCCCCGTGACGTTCACGGTGACGGCCCAGGACGGCGTCCACCGGCAGAGCTATCCCGTGACGGTGACGGCGGCAGCCAGCCCCAACGGCCTCAGCGCCCTGCGGGTGAAGATGAAGTCTACGGGCGACGTGACTCGGGACGATTATCTGCACGGCCTGACGCTGGTGGGGCCGGAGGACTTCCAGCAGGATGTCACCACCCGCGACTACACCGTATACGACTATAACGCCGCACAGCGCGGCGCCTTCGACACGAACAGCTGGAACGGCTACTATTTCTGGGCGGTGCCCGCCGAGACCGGCGCGGCCATGACCGCCGCCACCCCCACGCGGACCAGCACCATCACGGCCTGTGCGGACATGATGGATAAGTCCGGCCAGTACGTCTACTACGGCGACAGCATGCACCTGGGCGACAACACCATGACCCTCACCGTGACACCGCCCTCCGGCGGCAGCGGCAAGGAGACGGTGTATACCTTTCATGTGAAGGTCCTGCCCTCTCTGGGCAGCGTCAGCTTCAGCGACAGCGGCACGGAGCTGGCGGGGACATTCCACCCCCTGACCTTTGCATACAGCATCAAGGCGCCGGACTATCTGACGGGCCTGACGCCCACCGTCACCACCACCCTGAACGAGGGCGAAACGGTGACGTACAGCCCCGCGCTGGAGGACGGGAAGATCCCGCTGGACAAGCTGACGGACGGCAAGTTCACCATCACCGTGTCCGACGCGGAGGACAGCACCCTCAGTACCACCTATACCTTCACGGTGGAGCAGGTAGCCACATTCACCGCCAGAATCGTCACCAATGTGGCGGATGCCCACATCCGCGTGTATCAGGGTACAGACCTGATGACTCCCAACGCCGGCGGAGCCTACGAACTGCGGGGCGACAGAGACTACCGCTTCGAGGTGGCGGCCAAGGGCTACGTGTCCGTCAGCGATGCGCTGACGGAGGACCTGCTGAGCGACGGCGTGCTGGAGCTGTATCTGGAGGAGGTGCCGACCGGCGATCTTCCCAGATATGACTCCTCGTGGCCCAGCTTCCGCGGCAACGACGAGAATATGGCCATCACCACCGTCAGGACCCCCATCGGGCCCTACGCGGAGGAGGACGATGTGGAGCTGCTGTGGAACAGCACCAGCGGCAGCGGCTTTGACAGCGGCGCCGTGGGCTGCCCCATCTTCGTGGACGGCTATATGTACGCCTACGCGGGCACCAACATCCTGAAGCTGGACCCCGCCACCGGCGAGACGCTGATCTCCAAGCCCATGGAGGACGCCTCCGACTTCGCCATCATCCCGCCCACCTACGGCGACGGCATGATCTTCGTGGGCCTGAAGAACGGGCGGGTGCAGGCGTTCCGCGCCGATACGCTGGAGTCCCTGTGGGTCTACACCGACCCGCTGGGCGGCCAGTCCAACTCCCCCATCACCTACTCCGACGGCTGCGTGTACGTGGGATTCTGGCGGGGCGAGAGCGGCGCGGCCAACTTCGTGTGCCTGACGGCGGACGATGAGAAACCCAACCGCAAGACGGAGCCCAAGATCCCCCTGTGGAGCTGCACCAACGACGGCGGCTTCTACTGGGCGGGGGCCTACGCCAACGACAAATACGTGATGGTCACCACCGATGACGGGTACAGCGGCTATTCTCACAACACCGGCAAGCTGCTGATCTTCGACAAGCGCACCGGCGAGCTGACGGATTCCAAGACGACCTACACCGGCGACCTGCGGTCCAACGTGGCCTATGATAAGGCGAGCGGCCGCATCTTCTTCACCAGCAAGGGCGGCGCGATGTACAGCGAGATCGTGGGCGCGGACGGCAAGATCGACCGCAGCGCCAGCAAGACGGTGGCGCTGGGCGGTATGAGCACCTCCACCCCCGTGGTCTGCAACGGACGCGCCTACGTGGGCGTGGCCGGTACGGAGGGACAGTTCACACCCTACGGCGGCCACCACATCGCCGTCATCGACCTGACCGACTGGAAGGTGGCCTATACCGCCCAGACACAGGGCTATCCCCAGACCAGCGGCCTTATGACCACCGGCTATGACGATGGCGTGTACGTGTACTTCATGGACAACTACACCCCCGGCGTCATGCGCGTCATCCACGACGCCCCGGGCCAGACGGCGCTGGAGGGCGGCGTCACCGAGGAGTTCACCTCCGACAAGGGCGTGTCCGGTACCTATACGGACTGCGCGCCGGTGGTGTTCACGCCCCGGGGCAGTCTGGCGCAGTACTGTATCGGCAGCCCCGTCACCGATGAGTACGGTACGCTTTACTTCAAGAACGACAGCGGCAACCTCATCGCACTGACCAGCGCCGTGCGGGAGCTGAAGGTGGCGGAGGAGCCGGAGATCGCCAGGACCGAGGACGGTCAGTGGGAGGTCACCGGCGGTAAGATCGTGGCGGTGCTGGCCAACGGGCTGGAGCGCGACATCACCGCTCTGGTGGAGTACCGCGACGACGGAAGCGGCGGCGTGGAGGCCGTGTATACCTACGGCACCAGCGTCCAGCCCTATACCAAGTCGGTGCGTACCGTGTCCCTCAACGGGGCTTCGGCGGCGCAGCCCGGCATCGGCAACGGCGCCGAGGAGGGCGTCACCGAGAACGGCGTTACCAGCTTCAAGGCCGGTACGTCCGCCGGTGCGCCGGAGATCCGCGTCACCGCGCCGGCCAACGGCTGGGCCGCGGGTGAGAATATCTTCACCGTGGCATCTGACGGCGACGCCGCCTGCACGGTGATGGTGAAGAAGGCCGACGGCACACTGGTGCGCCTGACGGCGTCCACTGCGGACGGCACGCACAGCTTTACCGCCGTCCTCGCCGAGGGCGACAGTCTGGTGGTGGGCCTGAAGGGAGACGTCAACGGCGATGGTGAGATCAACAGCCGCGACACCGTGCAGGCACAGGCTGCCTTCCTTGGCAAGCTGACGCTGCAGGATCACCGCCAGCTGTGCGGCGCTGTCACCGGCGGCGATGCCATCAACAGCCGTGACATTGTCCAAATTCGAGCAGCCTTCCTGGGAAAGCTGACTCTTAAATGGTAACAAAAATCAGAAAGGAAAGAGAACATGAAGCACATCGCAAAGAGATCCCTGTCCATGCTCCTGGCGTTGGTCATGCTCTGCTCCCTGTGCGTCAACGCACTGGCCGCAGACGAGGTCAAGGTCAACTCCGCGCTGAGCGCCACGGAGCTGGAGAAGAGCGCCTCCGCCCAGACCGTCCAGGTGACGGTGGCGCCCGCCTCCGCCGTGACCGTCTCCAACTATGAGGTGAAGCTGGAGGTGCCCAAGGGCTGGACCATCACCAAAATCGAGAACGACGACCCCAACGCAACCCTGACCGCCTCGGACTACAACCTCACCAACGGCCAGATGGGTTGGACCAGCGCGGATACCGAGGATAAAAGTGTGAGTAAGTTCGTTACCTACACGGTGGAGATCCCCGCCAACACCGCCGCCGGCAAGTATGAACTGAAAGTCACCGGCGTGAATGCGTGGAAGAACATAGCTCAGGACGCAGTGCTGACCAAGGGCCAGCACGACAGCACCCTGACCCTGACCGTCAAGGAAAAGACCACTGCCACCGGCTACACCGCCGAGCTGTCCACGTGGTACACCCAGCGCGAGGTGGGCCAGACCCTGACCCTGCCCGTCTACATCACCAGCAGCGAGGCGTCCGTGACCACCTGGAACGCCGCCACCGTCAAGATCAAGTACGATCCCAAGTACGTGTCCTTCTCTGATATGCAGCAGTTCGGCCTGAAGGCCAGCGAGGTCTACGACGACAAGACAAACGGCGTCGTGACCATCAGCCGCTACGGCGACGATGTGGCCTGCGGCAACGGCAACGGTACGTTCTTCATGGCGGTCTTTGACTGCAACGCCGTGGGTGTCGCCAACTTCCAGCTGACGGAGGCCCGCGTGGACCTGCAGGACAACGCCAACGTGCAGGACGCCCCTCAGGCCACCGTCAAGGGTGACCTGTTTATCCAGATCGGCACCCCCACCTACAAGGTCAGCGGCGCGGAGCAGGAGCTGCGGTATGAGCCCACCGCCGAGGCCGGCAAGGACTTCATCATCAACATGCAGGAGGGCTATGTGGTCAAGGGTCTGGACGTCCACTATAAGGTCGGCGGCAAAGACTACACCGCTTCGTGGGATGCAGATGCGAACACCTTCATCATCCCCGCCCAGCACGTCACCGGGGATATCGAGCTGTATGTCTCCTACCACAGCTACAAGATCACCAAGACCGGCAGCGGCGCCGAGGACGTGACCCTGCCGCAGCAGGTGCTCAACTACAAGGCTGACTACACCTTCACCCTGAATAAGAAGGACGGCTATGCCTACACCGTGAAGGTCGCCATCGGAGGCCAGGAGATCACCTGCACCGTCAACGAGGCCGGCACGGAGTACACCATCCCCGGCGACAAGATCCTGGGCGACACGGTGGTCACCGTGACCCGCACCAAGGAGGCCTCTCAGATCACCTTTACCGGCAGCACCGACGATCTGGTGGGCGAGGTCTCCCGCAGCGCTCCCGTCGGTCAGGACTTCACCTTCACCCTCACGAAGGATGCCGACTATGAGTACACCGTCTCCGCCAAGTACACCGAGTCCGGTGAGACCGTGCCCGTGACCGACAACGGCGACGGCACCTACACCATTGCGGGCAGGTACATCACCGGTGATGACATCTCCATCACCGTCAGCAAGATCTCCCCGCTGGATAAGTTCGACTTCAGCGTCTATGAGTACGTGAAGGTGGACGGCGGCAAGTCCGTGTTCCTGATCCTGGCCAACGTGAAGAGCGGCGAGACTCTGGGCGAGGGCAAGGTCCCCGCCTACGACGGTTCCAACATGTATACCGACATGTCCGGCCGTTATAACTCCGCCTATTCCTGGCTGGTGTTCTCCGAGAGCGATGCTGACACCCTGTTGGCCGATGTGAAGAACCACATCACGCTGGTGACCGGCGAGGCCAAGAGCTACAAGTCCAACAACGATGTGAACTACACCGGTACTGCCGACATCAACGACGCCCAGCTGGTATACAACATCTACAACGCCAAGTATGACAGCTTCGACGTGGTGGAGATGAAGATGTTCCTCAGCGCGGATATCAACGGCGATAAGCAGGTGAACGCTTTGGATGCCAGCGCCATCGCAAGAGGCACTGTTCTCTTCTGATAAGTAAACCGCATCACGGGCCGTGCGCTGCACAGGATCTCCCCTGCCCCAAGGGGGCAGGGGAGACAGCCCGTTTTTCGGAGGCATGTTTCTGTGGCTCATATCCCGCGTCGTATGGGAAATGGAAACGGGTTTCTGAACAAAACAGGAGGAGAAAATAAGATGAAGAAAGTATTCTGCGCCCTGCTGGCGGCGCTGACGCTGCTGGCGGCGGCCGTCGTCCCCGCCTACGCGGTGGACAGCAGCAAGTCCTATCTCTTCGAGCTGTCCATCGACGGCGGCGACACCAAGCATGCCGCCGCCGGCGACATCGTGACGGTGCTGCTGACACTGAAGCGCACCGACAAGGACGAGGGCTACACCATGTACGCCATGCAGGACGAAATCTGCTACGATCCCGCGTTCTTCGAGCTGGTGCCCAATAGTGCCATGTCGGCGGCGGCCATCGAGACCACGGACATCTCCCTGCGCGGCGGCCTGCGGGCGTTCTATATGAACTTCGTGTCCTTCGGCGGCGGCGAGGACTGGGATGCCAGCACCATGATCGGCACGTTCCAGCTGAAGGTCATCGGGACCTCCGGCTCCTCCGTCATCCGGAATACGGAGAATCTGGTGTCCACCGCCGACGGTATGGACAGCTATGCCGCCGAGGCCCGGGACGTCACCGTGGTGGTGACGGACGACTGCACCGTGAAATTCGAGAGCAACGGCGGCTCCTTCGTGCCGGAGCAGGTGGTCAAGCGGGGCCAATACGTGACCCGGCCCGAGGACCCCACCAAGGAGGGCTTTGTGCTGGAGGGCTGGTATACCGATTTCGACATGACCCGGCCCTGGGACTTTGACCGCGACACGGTGACGGCCAGCATGACGCTGTACGCCAGATGGACGGACGGCACGGCCATCGCGCCGGTGGACGAAAACGGCGGCGGTCAGGTGCCGGTGTGGGTGTGGATCGCGCTGGGCGCGCTGCTGCTCCTGCTGGTGCTGTTCCTGCTGCTGCGCCGCCGGACCGTGAGGTTTGAGACCTTCGGCGGCACCGCCATCGACAGCCGCAAGGTGCGCCGCGGCGAAAAGCTGACGCCTCCCATGCTGCCTGTGAAGGAGGGGACGGCCTTCGGCGGCTGGTTCGCGGATCAGGCCTGCACCAAGCTCTGGAGCTTCGACAGCGACACGGTGGAAAAGAGCATGACGCTGTACGCCAAGTGGCAGTAACCGCGGAAATAGAATGAGGGTGCAGATGAGAAAACGGATCACAGCCCTGCTGCTGGCCTTTGTCATGACGGCGAGCCTGCTGCCGGTGACGGCGCAGGCGGTCTCACCGGAGGCGGAGGCGCAGGCGGCAGTTATCACCACGGCGGCGGAGTTTGCCGCCATGGCGCCGGACGGGAATTACCGTCTGGAAGCGGACATCACGGTGGACGAGCCCTACGGCAGGACATTCACCGGCAGCTTCGACGGCGCCCACCATATCATCACCATAGATCTTCATGCCTCGGCCGGTGGACCGGTCGGGGCATGGGGCCTATTCGGAGAGCTGGACGGCGCGGCGGTAAAAGACCTCCGTCTGCGGGGCGAACTGACCGCGGCGGAGGACAGCGGTGTCCGAAGCCTGGGCGCACTGGCCGGTACGGTTTCCGGCGACACGGCTATCGGCGGCTGCCGCAGTGAGGCGGCGGTGCAGTCGGAGGTGTCCGGCGGCAGCGTGGGCGGCTTTGTGGGCCGCGTCACCGGCGGTACGCTGACCATGACGGGCTGCGCCGGCGCCGGCGTGGTAAAGGCGCTGGACAGCGCCGCGGCCGGCGGCCTTGTGGGCAGCCTCGACGGCGGCAGCATGACGCTGACGCGGTGCTACCGGTACGGCGATGTGCTGGGTGGCCTGTGCGCCGGCGGTTTTGTGGGACAGATCGCGGAGCAGGCGGACTGCACCGCGTCGTACGGCTATGCCGCCCTGCGGCCTGCCGCAGAGGACGCGGCAGCACCGGAAAACTGGGGCGAGCTGCGGACTGTCAGCGCGGAGAAGGCCGGCGCACTGTGCGGTGAAGGTACGTTCAGCGCGGAGAGCAAGGCGCTGTTCTGGTCGGGCAAGGCGTTCGGAACGGACGCTGTCCCTGCCGGTGGGCGGTTCGAGGAGACGGATGCCGCCGCGGTGCTGGCGGCTTTGAATGAGGGCGCGGCGGAGGACGATGCCAACGGCTTTCTGCTGACGGCGGAGAATGGCGGCTGGCCCATGCTGCGCTGGGAGCTGACCCAGCCCCAGACGCCGTCTGCCGCAATAGAGCAGGAGAAGGAGACGCTGCGCACCCAGTTGGCCCAGCTATGGAGCCAATACAGCGAGACGGCCTATGAGCCGGAGAGCTGGGCGGCGTTGACCAAGCTCTATCAGGGCGCGCTGGCCGCTGTGGACGCAGCTGTGTCGGCAGAGGAGCTGCCGCTGCTGACGGTGCTGGCCGCGGCCATGGCGGATGTGCCCGTCAAGGCCCAGACCTACACCACCCTGTCGGAACAGGAACGGCAGGCGGTGATCCAGCGGCTCCAGACAACGTATGAGACACATTTACAGCAGATCGAGGACAAGGCATCCGCCTTTGCCGAGGCCAGCCGCGGCGTGTGGCTGAAGCGCACGGCAGAGGGGCGGGAACAGCTGGACACAGCCCGCCAGACGCTGGTCCGGCAGCTGACCACGGCGCTGACAGCGCTGAAAGACTGCCATACCACGGCGGACGCTCAGACGCTGGAGGATGCCTTCGCGGCCTCCGCCCAACAGACGGCGGAGGGCGTGGATCCCACCGTGGCGGATAATCGCGTGCCGCAGGGGGACAAGTGGGACGGCACGTCCCGTACCCGGCCTGCGGAGGGCAGCGGCACGGCGGAGGACCCCTATCGCATTACCACTGCCGCGGAGCTGGCGTGGTTCGCAGATCAGGTCAACGGCGGCCAGCGGACGCTGTGTGCCCGTCTGGCCTCGGACATCGACCTGAACGGCTATGTCTGGACGCCCATCGGCAGCACCGGCGGCAAGAGCTATCAGGGGACGTTTGACGGCGGCAACAGCGTCGTCCACGGCCTGCGGGCGGAGAGCGCCGCCTACGCCGGACTGTTCGGCGTCATCGGCATGTCCGGCACGGTGCAGCGCCTGTGTACGGCGGGCACCATCGCCATCACCGCCGCTCAGGGCAACAAGATCTCCAGCGTGGGTGCGGGCGGCATCGCCGGATACAGTATGGGCATTATCTTTCAGTGCTTCTCCACGGTGTACGTCACCAACGACCGCACCAGTTACAGCGCGGTGGCCGGGGGCATCGTGGGCAAGGCGTCGGCGCAGGCCGTGGTGGACAGCTGCGGCAGCTACGGCGCCGTGGGCGGCCGCAGGAACATCAACTACATCGGCGGTATCGCGGGCGTGGCCCAGAAGGGAGCCGTCATCCGCTACTGCACCAACTACGGCGCCGTCACCGGCAGCCGCGGCGTGGGCGGCATCGTGGGCCTGCTGACGGACTACGCCCAGGTGCGCCTGTGCGAGAATCAGGGCGCTGTGGACGGAGAGAGCCGCGTGGGCGGCGTCGTGGGCTGGGTCTGCAAGGCGGACTATATCTCCGGAAACGTGCTGGACGTGACCATTCGGAACGTGGGCAGCTACGCCGATGTCACAGCCAACGGCTCCCCCGCCCTGGGCTACGGCGCAGGCGGGATCGTGGGATACATCGACACCGCCGATGATACGGGCCTCACCGGCCCCTGCACCCTGTCCTGCGCCTACAACACCGGCACGGTGACGGACAACGGCGGCACCACGTCTCAGGGCGTGGGCGGCATCGTGGGTGAGTGGCACGGCGGCGTTCTCAGCCATGTGCAGAGCGCCTCCGGCAACACGCTGTGGGGCGTGGTGGACATGGCGGTCACCGCCAGCCACGACGCGGCGCGGGTGTCCACGGTGACACCGGCCTATGACATCACCGGCGGTGACCGCTGGGACAAGGTCAGCGCTGCGGTGACGCTGCTGGCGAAGCTCATCCGGCCCGAGGCCGGCGATGAGGGCTACGCCGCCTACGGCAGGGACCAGAGCATCCTCTATAACGGCGTGATCCTGTCCTATCTGGAGCGCATCGAGTCCGCCGCAGACAGCGGCGAGACGGAGACGCTGCTGCGGGAGTGTCAGGAGCAGCTGGACGCCGTCCTCACCGGCACGGATGCCAGCGGCCAACAGCTGCTGGAGGACCTGCGCGCTTACGCCGGAAGCCGCGTGTACGCGGCGGCGGAGCAGGCGGAGGCGGATGCCCTGCTGGCGGCGGCGGAGACGGAGATCGCCGGTGCCGCTACCATCGCGGACATCAGCAATATCCGACTGAAATATCTGGGCGACAACGGCCTGCTGACCAGAATCACCACCTATCAGGCCAAGCGGCAGCAGGACCTCTACAATACCTACGTCTACAACAGGAACTATACGCAGGACGATATGGCCGCGGCGCTGGCCGCCTATGAGAGCTGGCGGGCCAAGTTGGACAGCGCCTCCTCCGTGGAGGAGGTGGACGCCATCTACGCCGACGCCCGCAAGGCGCTGGCGGACCTGACCGCAGGCTTCACGGAGGGCGATACTGCGCCGGACATGGACGCGGCGGCAGCCGCAGCCCTGCAAAAGACACGCGATGAGGCGCGGCAGGCTCTGGATGATCTGGCGCAGCAGCGCATCGCGGCCCTGACGGCGCAGCTGGACGACATCAGCGGTTTCGACGAGACACGGCGGCAGCTGCTGACCCAGGCGCTGGAGCGGGGTGTGACATCCATCCGGGAGGCCGCTGCGGTGGAGCTGGACAGCCTTACCGACTATACCGCCATCCAGCAGGCCCGGAAGGAGGGCCTTGCCGCCATCGAGCAGGCGTACACCGCCGCCGCCGGCAAGCTGAAGAAGCTGCTGGAGTCCTCCCGGGCGGAAAACGGCTGGGACGGCATCACCGCCAGCCGGCCCCACGGCAGCGGAACGGAGGCCGATCCCTACCAGATCGGCACGGCGCAGGAGCTGGCGTGGCTGGCCTATGCGGTGAACAACCAGACGGAGAGCGGCGGATTCAGCGCCGTGCTGACGGCGGACGTAGATCTGGGCTATTGCCAGTGGCCGGTGATCGGCACGCGCAGCAGCGGCAGCCAGCGGCCCTATACCGGCACCTTTGACGGCCGGGGACACACCGTGTCCGGCCTGTACATCACTTCGTTGGGCGGGCGGCAGAAGCTGGGCCTGTTCGGCGTGGCGCAGGACGCGGTGATCCGGAACCTGACGGTGCGGGGCAGCATCGAGCTCACCGGCGTCCGTTCCTACGACGGCGACACGGCGGGCTACCTCATCGGCGGCCTGCTGGGCAGCGGCGAGGGCATCGGCGTCACCATCAGTAACTGCGTGTCGCAGGTGGATGTCTCCGTGTCCTTTGCCAACGACCAGAAGGCGCAGCGCGCCGCCGTGGGCGGTCTGGTGGGCCGCCTCAGCGGCAGCGGCAGCCACACGCTCACCGACTGCCGCAGCGAGGGGCGGGTCTACACCGCCTTCGCGCCCGGCGCCTGCTATCTGGGCGGCTCCGGCGGCGACGGCGGGCAGGCCGGCATCGTGGGCTTTATCAGCGCCGGCGCACGACTGGAGCGCTGCGTCAACGCCGGCGAGGTCTACGCAGGCCGCGCCGCAGGCGTGGGCGGCATCGTGGGAAGCGCGGGCAGCAGCGGCACGGAGGTGACGCTGTTCCAGTGCGCCAATCAGGGCGCGGTGTCCAACGATACTGCGGCGGTGCTGCTGAACAAGGGCGGCACCGGCGGCGTCCTGGGACTTGCCGCGGCGGGGACCGTAACGGTTCGCAGCTGCTACAACACCGGCAGCGTGGCGGGCAGCACCATCGTGGGCGGCATTCTGGGCGGCGAGCGCGGCGAATACTCCGCCAACGCTCAGTACGGCTGCCGGGGCCTGACGCTGGAGAACTGCTACAACGCAGGCGGCCTGCTGGTGGGCACGGCCACCGTTCGGGTGGGCGCGCTGGCGGGCTACCCGCTGGACGGCCGGTACTACACGGGACTGACGGTGCGCAAGGGCACCTGCCGGTTCGTGATGGGCTGGAAGTGCAGTCAGGGCGACAGCGTGAAGGAAAGCGCGGTGCTGACGGCGGATACGCTGTTTGAGGGACTGGTGGACAGCATCGGCGGCGTCAACAGCGGCTATCCCCTGTTTGACTGGCAGCTTCTGGAGCAGCAGAGCCGCGAAGAGGTGGTCAGCTATCTGAACGACCGCTATGAGCGGGAGATCAAGCCTATCGCCACCGTGGCCCAATGCCAGGAGATCGAAAGGCTGCTGGCCGAGACGGCGGAGACCATCCGCACCGCCAAGACCACAGCAGAAATGACTGCCGCCTATGAAAAGATGCTGGCGCGCATGAGCGCGGACGACCTGCTGGCGGCAGCAAAGGAAGCCGCCCAGAAGCAGCTGGATAAGCTGTATGGCAGCGCAAAGAAGAATTATAAGGATATTGCAGAACAGCTGAACAAGCTGTATGAAACACAAAAGGCCGCCATCGAGGCCTGTACCAAGTCCTCGGATACGGACACGGAGCTGGATCGGTTTTCTGCCGGTGTGGCGGACCTGCTGATCGCGGCGCGGGTGAAGTCCGGCGCGGCTATGCGGGAGCTGGCCGCCGCGCTGCCGGAGGTGCGTCAGGTCTATGACGCCCTCACCGCCGCCCAGAAGCGGCTGGTGGTCAACGGCAGGGCCATCACCGATGCGCAGGTGCTGGTAACGGCCTACGAACAGAATTTGGACCTGCTGCGGCAGTGGGAGAGCGCCGACAAGGCGAAATACACCGCCGTGAAGTCCGGCATCGGCCGTCTGGCGGCGGATATCCGCAGCCAGCTGGGCGATTGCGCCGACGCATCGGGCATGACCGCCGCCCTCAACGGATACGCCGCAGGGGTGGCCCGGCTGCTGCTGGACAAGCTGGCCTTCACCGAGGGTACGACCACACTGGGCCAGCTGCACAAAGCGTCGGAGGTGCTGACCCAGACATCGGAGGCCGTAAAGGGCCTGACCCGGGAGCAGCTGGCGCTGCTGCCTGCGGAGCAGGTGGCGGGCGTCAGCCGCGCCCAGCTGCTGCTGGCGGTCTACACCAGGGCGTCGGAGCAGCTGGACACCTGGCTGAAGAACGACAAAGCGTCCTACGCCGATGTGGCCCAGCGGCTGGAGCGTCTGGCAGACAGTGTCCGGCAGGAGTTGGAGCGCAGCGTGGATCGGGACAGCGCGGCCAAGGCGCTGGACCACTACTGCGGCGGCAGCGTGGAGGTGCTGATCTCCTCCATCGGCACGGTCAAACCCGTCATGCCCCCCACCGAGGCGGCTGCAGCCAAGACCCGCCTGCAGCGTGCCCGCACGGCCTACAACGCCCTGACGGCATCGCAGAAGGCGCTGGTGCCCAACTACGCATCGCTGCAGGAGGGCGAGACGGCCTACCGCACCTACGAGAGCAATTACGCCGCGGCCAAGGCGGCGGAGAGTCTCATCTCTGCCATCGGCACGGTGACGGCAGACAGCGGCGATGCCATCCGCAAGGCTCAGGAGGCCTACGACGCCCTGACGGCGGAGCAGAAGCAGCTGGTGGACGCCAGGCTGGTGCAGCAGATGGAGACTGCCGCCGCCCAGTACCGGCAGCTGCTGGCCCAGAGCGCGGAGAACGGCGGGGAAACACCCTCCGCCGACGAGACAATGTCCGACGGTGTGAAGCCTGCGGACCGGATGCAGCCCACAGACCAGACCCGGCCGGAGCAGGCGCAGCCCTTTGACTGGAGCCTTGTGTGGCTGGGCGGCGGCATCCTGGCGTCTGCGGCGGCGATCGCGTTGATCCTCCGCTGGCTGGCGGCGGTGCGGCGCACCGAAAAGAAAAACAAAGCGTAAGTCCCGCAGGAGGGGGAGGTCTCGTGCCGCTCCCCTCCTGCGGCGGTTGCAGAAGGAGCGTGAAGCGTGAAAAAGAGACTGGGAGGCGTGATGCAGACCGCCATGGCCATACTGCTGTGTATGGCGGCGGTGCTGTGCGTGACGCGGCTTCAGACCGGCCATGCCCCACGGGAGGATGCCCGGGCGGCATCCCGCATGCTGTACTCACCCGGGGAGGTGCTGTACGACGGCGACCGCGTGACGGCCATGGACAGCGCCAACGACGCGGAGGTCCCTGAGGACGAGACGCCGCCGGATCAGCCGGACGCACCGGAAAGCGCGCAGCCTGACGATACCCCCACGCCGGACGCGCCCCCCGTGGACAGCGACACCGCGTCCTCGGACGGGCGGGACGGCATCGGCGACCTGCTGGACATCGCGGATAACGGCGGCGGCTCCGGCGGACAGACACCGGACCACGCCGCGCCGGGGGACGTTACCGTACCGGAGGCACCGGATGCCGCGCTGTATTTTACCACCAGCATCATCGACGGCGAGACCACGGCGGAGGAGACCTATCCCTTTACCATCACCCACCAGCCGCAGCGGGAGCCCATCGGCCTCGCCGTCACCGTCAACGGCAGGGAGCTGCGCTATGCCGCACAGACCACCTCCGTGACGGTGCATCTGGCGGCGGGAGCCAATACCATCGTTGTCAGCGCGGACTATCGGGAGGACGGCGGCACCGTCCGCGCCACCCGCAGCTACACCGTCTGCTACGCCCAGCCCGGGGAGCTTATCATCGTGGCGAAGCGCACCTCGGACGGGCGGCAGCTGGGCGAGCTTGGCACCGTGTCGGAGGGCGCGCTGACCTTTACCGCCTGCGCCGAGCGGGACGGCAGCACCTATCCGGTGCAGTCCGTGGAGCTCAACGGCAGGACCCTCGCCGGCAGCGGCGGCAGCTACACCGCCGACCTGAACTCCGGCGAGAACCGCATCCGCGTCAAGGCAAGCTATCAGTCCTCCACCGCCGATGTGACCTATACCATCATCTACAACGCCAATGCCTTCCGGATCATAACCAGTATTTCCGATACCGTCATTGACGACAATACGGCACAGAGTTCTGCTTCCTTTGAAAAGGTGACGGTGGACAGCCAGCAGTACAAATTCCAGCTTCGGCTGATCCGGAGCACCGGCAAGGAGGCCATCACGAACGTCCGCGTCAGCGACAGCACCGGCACCTTCTCCCTGACCCAGGACAGCGACGACCGGTACACCGTGGACATGGGCCGCGAGGACCGGCAGCTGTACATCGACTACAAGGATTCCACGGGCCGGAGCAAGACCTATAAATACCAGCTGCACTTCCAGCGCGGCGCGGAGGGTACTCCGGAGGACCGCCAGCCCACCATCATCGCCCAGGTGGAGGCGGACGGCACCGTTATCGGTCTGACCAACGGTCTGACCATGAAAACGCCCGACCTCATCGTGCTGGTGGATGGCCGCAGCTGCAACGGCCAGCAGCTCTACGCCAACAACTACACCGTGTCGGTGAACGGCACGGTGGTGTCCGCACCCATCAGCCAGTCCGGCTACCAGTTCGGTTACACCGCCTACCTCTCCAACGTGGGGGCCAATACCATCACCATCACCGCCACCGATGGCGACGGCTATTCCGCCACCCGCAGCTGGACGGTCTACTATGAAAACGGCGACATCACCGTTACCGTCAGCGTGGAGGCCACCACCGTGGGCCTCGGCTATCTGGTGGCGCCCACGGAGGTGACGGTCCCCGGCGGCACGGACGCATGGACCGTGGTGCAGCAGGTGCTGACGGAGAACGGCTACACCGTCAGCGGCAGCGGCAGCTATCTGTCCGCCATCCAGCGCAGCGGCATTTGCAGCGGCTTTTTCATCGATTCCGAACTGATGGAGCTGATCATGGCCGACGGCATGGACGAGAACGGTGCGGGACTGGATCCCCAACCCTTCTCCATGGACAGTCTTGGTGAATTTGACTTCTACCGCTGGTCGGGCTGGATGTATTCCTATAACGGCAGCTATCCGGGCTACGGCTTCAACGTCTGCAAGCCGCAGGACGGCAGCGTCATCCGCGTGCGGTACACGCTGGCCATGGGCAAGGACATCGGCGGCTATTCCAGCGCCAACGGCAATTACGGCGTTTCCAGCGGCAACTACTATAAAGAATGGTAAGAGGAGAAAAGCAGATGAATACCAGCGTAGAAAAGATCCTGCATGAAGTGAAAAAGGTCATCGCCGGTAAGGACGATGTGCTGGAAAAGATCATGATGACGGTCCTCTCCCGCGGCCATGTGCTGCTGGACGACGTGCCCGGCACCGGAAAGACCACCACCGCACTGGCCTTCAGCCGTGCGCTGGGTCTCCGGTATGGGCGTATCCAGTTCACGCCGGACGTGCTGCCCTCGGACATCGTGGGTTTCTCCATGTACCATAAGGAGAGCGGCAGCTTTGCCTATCAGCCCGGCGCGGTGATGACCAACCTGCTGCTGGCCGATGAGATCAACCGCACCTCCAGCAAGACCCAGTCGGCGCTGCTGGAGGTGATGGAGGAGCGTCAGGTCACCGTGGACGGCCAGACCCACAAGCTGCCGGACCCCTTCGTGGTCATCGCCACCCAGAACCCGGTAGGCTCTGCCGGTACGCAGCTGCTGCCTCAAGCCCAGCTGGACCGCTTCATGGTGCGGCTGGAGATGGGATATCCCGATTTTGCAAGTCAAGTGAACATCCTCCGTGACCGCCAGACCGGCGACCCGCTGGAGGCGGTGGCCACCGTGTCCTCCTGCGCGGAGGTGCTGGCTATGCAGAAGGAAGCCCAGTCAGTCCACATGGCGGACGCCCTGCTGGAGTATGTCACCAGCCTGGCGGAGGCCAGCCGCAGCCACCCGCTGACGGTGCTGGGCGTCAGCCCTCGCGGCGCTCTGGCGGTGTGCCGCATCAGCAGGAGCCGCGCCTACATGGCGGGCCGTGACTACGTGCTGCCCGATGATGTGGCCGCCGTCTTTGCCGACGTGTGCGCCCACCGTCTCATCCTGTCGCCCAAGGCCAGGATCGCCGAGACCACCGCCAAAGACGTGCTGGCAGAGGTGGTGCAGCAGGTTCCGCGGCCCGACCACATCTGAGCGATGGCGAAAAATCGGATCGTTTTTATTGTATGGCTGTTGCTGTGGCTGGCAGCGTGGGCACGGGGCGTGGGCAATATGGCCGGCGGCATCCTGCTGGCCTCGGCGCTCTGCGCCGCGGCGGAGATCGCCGCGGCCTGCGCCCTGCGCAAGCGCCTGACGGCCCAACTGTCCGCCGCTGTCTCCTGCCGCAAGGGGGAGGAACTGCCGGTAACGGTAACGGTGGCAAACAGCGGCCTTCTCAGCTGCCTGCGGGTGCAGGCAGACGTCCAATGCCGGAATCTGCTGACCGGCGAGGTGACGCATGCCGCAGCCTGCCTCCCTGCGGCAGGGCACGCCAAGGCCCAGACGGTATGCACCCTCCGGCCCCGGCACTGCGGCAAGCTGGAGCTGACGCTGACGGCCCTGCGGGTCTACGACATGTTCGGCCTTGTGGGGGCGAAGAAGCCGGTGGGGCTGACAGCCCCGTCTCTGGTGCTGCCGGATGTCTGGCCGGTGGAGCTGACGGTGTCGGAGCGCCGGAGCCCCGACATGGACAGCAGCGAATACTCCATGTATCATCCCGGCAATGATCCCAGCGAGACATTCGCCCTGCGGGAATACCTGCCCGGCGACCGGATCAAAAACATTCACTGGAAGCTGTCGGAAAAGACGGATCACCTGCTGGTGCGCCAGCTGGGTCTTCCGGTAAACAACGCCATTCTGCTGGTGCTGGACAACAGTGCCGACACCGCGCCCTCCGCCGCTGAGCGGGAGGCATTGGGCGAAGCAGTGGTCTCCGTGTCCGCCGCGCTGTGCGAGGCGGGACTGCCCCATCAGGCGGCATGGCTGGACCGTGAGACCATGGAGCCGCGGCTATGTGCCATCGGCGACACGGAGGAGCTGACGCAGGCCCTGTCCGGCCTGCTGTCGGCGGAGACGGAGCCGGACACCCGGACGGTGACACGGCGTCTGGCGGAGACGCAGGGACTGGACTACGCCCACGCGGCGGTGCTGTCTCTGCGGTCGGAGCCGGAGGACCTGACCACCGCCTCCGGTACGCCCGTGACCCACGTGGCGGTCTCGGCCGCCATGCTGCGAAGTAAGGAGGGGATCTATCTTGCGCTTTAATGGCGCCCGCTTCGGCGGACTTCTGACCGCATCCCTTCTGACGGCGGGGCTCATGACCCTGCTCATCACGCTGCTTTCCCTGCCGGTATCGCCCCTGTGGCCGGTGCTGCTGGGCGTTTTAGCGGCGGCCACCGTGTGTCTGACGGAAGACACGCGCCTCTCGTGGCTGCCTGACGCAGCATGGATGGCGGGCTGCCTGCTGACGGTGCTGGCACTGCCGGGTACTGTGACCAACGGTCTTGCCCAGCTGCTGGACGCGGCGGTGCAGACGTGGCAGCAGCTCCACGCCCGCAATTACACCAGCTTTCTGGCGCAGGACGACGGCGCCGCGGGCCTGACGGCGGTACTGTGCCTGCTGGGCGTGGTCTGCGGCCTGTGGTGCATGGCCTGCGTGCGCCGCCCCAGCGACCTGCGCTTCTGGCCCATGGCGCTGGTACTGGCTGCGGCGGCGGTGCTGTTTGCGCCCCTGACCGCCGTATGGTGGCTGCTGCTGGCGGCTTTGACGCTGCTTTTGCTCTACGCCGTGCGCTTCGGCGGACGGCACGCGTCCTCCGCCCCGCTGCGGGCGTGGCTGCGTCCTGCGGCGCTGCTGCTGGCCTGCGTCACGGCGCTGGGCTGCTGGAACGGCGACGCCGCCCACCCTGCCGCCGTGGATACCGCCGCCCGCTGGACAGCGGCACAGGCGGATATCCTGCGCTACGGCAGCAACGCGGGACTTCCGGAGGGCGATATGACCAAAGTCGGCCCCCGGCAGATCTCCGAGGACACCATGCTGGAGATCACCATGACCCAGCCCACGTCCTACTACCTCCGGGGCTTCGTGGGCGAGACGTATGCCAACAGCCGCTGGAGCACGCTGGACAGTAAGACCCTCAGTGAGGACGCGGATACCTTTTACTGGCTGCATCAGGACGGATTTTACGCCCAGAGCCAGCTGACCACAGCGGCGCAGGCCGGTGTGTCGGACGTGCTGGGCTATGACAACACCGTGACGGTGCAGAACGTCGGCGCGTCGGGGAAGTATCTCTATGCGCCCTATGAGCTGCTGGCGGACAGCGATGTGCTGGATGCGGCGCAGATCGGCGACCGCACCCTGCTGGCAAGCGGCCTGCGGGGGCAGCGGACGTACAGCTTCCACGCCAGCGACAATATCATCACCCAGTACCAGCGGCTTGCTGCGGCACTGCTGGAGGAGACGGAGCAGACCGATGCCTTTCTGAATACAGAGGCGGCCTATAACCGCTTCGTCTACGACCACTATACGGACATCCCTGATGATATCCGCGGTTTTCTGGAGGAGAAGCTGGGCGGCTATCAGAAAGACGAGGGGCAGGTACACTTCGATTACCGGCGGGCCAAGCAGAACATCCTGTTCTATCTGACCACCTACATCACCTATGAGGAGAATGTTCTTCCCATTACCGGCGGCGATTTCGCCCTGACGTTTCTGGACGGCACCCAGACCGGTTACGATGTCCACTACGCCACGGCGGCGGCCCTGATGTTCCGCTATTACGGCATCCCCGCCCGCTATGTGGAGGGCTTTCTGGTAACAAAGGACGATGCAGCCCATATGACCGCGGGCCAGACGCTGCCGGTGGACGGCAGCCGTGCCCACGCATGGGTGGAGTACTATCAGGATGGCCTTGGCTGGCTGCCCTTTGAGGTCACGCCTCCCTATTTCTCCGCCATGGAAAAGGCGGAGCGGTACCAGAGCATCTCCGGTCTGGTGGGTCAGGCCCCGCTGGAGGACACACCGGAGCAGCCGGACGACACCGACGCCCGGGACCCCGTGACAGAGGCACTGCGGGAGCTCTGGCTGAAGCATGGCATGACCGTACTGCTGGTGCTGCTGGTATCACTGGCCGTGGTACTGGCGGCGGTGCTGCTGGGCCGTATCCTGCGGGAGCGGCGGCGGACACGGCAGCGGAAAGCGTCGTTTTTCGGCGCGGACGCGGCGGCCGCCATCGATGCCATCTTCCGCTATACGATGGATGTGCTCCGTGCCCGGGGCATGGCGGCGCGGAACTGCCCGCCGGAGGACTATGTGGCCTATATGGATCAGGACCTGCGGGAGGACTACCTGCAGGCGGCCCGACTGTGGCAGGAGGCCCGCTTCCGGGGCCGGCCCATGACGGAGGAGCAGCGCCGTCGGGTACTGCGCCTGAAGGACGAGATCTGGCGGCGTACCTGGCACAACGCGGGGCTAAGGCAGCGCCTGCGCCTGAAATACGTGGAATTCCTGTAAGGAGGGGATCGGATGAAACAGAGTATAGCGGCCCTGCTGCTGGCAGTGCTGGTGCTGCTGCCCGCCTGCGGCGCGCAGCCTGTGCCGGAGGCCCCGTGGCAGACGGCCTGCCGCGAGACGGGGGCCTATCTCCAGACGCAGGGCGCCCCCACGGCGGGCTCCATCGGCGGTGAGTGGGCGGTGATCGGCCTGAGCCGCGCGGGGCTGCTCAGCGACACGGCGGCCCGGAGCTACGAGCGGAGCGTGGAGGATTACGTGCAGCAGGCGGGCTCCGTGCGGCTGCACCACGCAAAATCCACCGAGAATTCCCGCACCATCCTGGGCCTGACGGCCGCAGGCTGCGATGCCGCCAACGTGGCGGGCGTGGCCCTGACGGCGGGTCTGAGCGATATGACCTTCGTCCGTGCCCAGGGTCTCAACGGCCCCATCTGGGCGCTGATCGCTCTGGACTGCGGGGCTTACGATATCCCGCAGTGCGCCGACGGCGAGGAGCAGACCACCCGCGAAGGCCTGGTGGCGGAGATCCTGTCCGCCCAGTGCGCCGATGGCGGCTGGACTCTGATGGGCGACGTTTCCGACGTGGACATGACCGCCATGGCTTTGACGGCTCTGGCATCTTATCAGGAAGATGCTGAAGTCAAGACCGCAGTTGACGCGGCTCTGGCATATCTGTCCGGGGTCCAGCAGGCGGACGGCGGCTTCATGAGCTGGGGCGAGAGCAACAGCGAGTCCTGTGCGCAGGTGATCGTGGCCCTGACGGCGTTGGGCATCGACCCCGCATCGGATGAGCGCTTCCTGAAGGACGGCGCGTCCCCGTTGGACGGCCTGTGTGCCTTTGCCTGCACCGGCGGCGGTTTTCGCCACAGCGCCCGGCAGACGAAGCCGGATGGCATGGCCACGGAGCAGGGCTTCTACGCCCTGACGGCCTACGACCGCTTCCAGCAGGGCAAGACGCGGCTCTTTGACATGACGGACATCGCATGATGCGGCACACCGCCGGTCCCTGCAGGGGCCGGCGTGTTTTTTTATGTGCCGTGATTGCATAAGCACACGCTTTATGGTATGCTAAAAGCACCCAACGGGGCGAAACAGGGGAGCGCCCCCAAATTGCAGAAAAAGGAGAAAGACTATGGGACTTATCAGAGCGGCGATGGGCGCGGCCGGCGGTACGCTGGCTGACCAGTGGAAGGAATATTTTTATTGTGACGCCATTCCCGAGAACGTGCTGGCGGTAAAGGGGCAGAAAAAGACCGCCCGACGCTCCAGCAACCGTCACGGCGATGACAACGTCATCACCGACGGCTCCGTCATCGCGGTGGCGGACGGCCAGTGCATGCTCATCGTGGACCAGGGCAAGATCGTGGACATGTGCGCCGAGACCGGCGAGTATACCTACGACATGTCCTCGGAGCCGTCCCTGTTCTGCGGCAGTCTGGGCCAGGGCCTGAAGAACATGTTCGGCACCATGGCCAACCGCTTTACCTTCGGCGGCGAGGCCCCCAAGGATCAGCGCATCTACTACTTCAACACCAAGGAGCTTATCGGCAATAAGTACGGCACGCCCAGCCCCGTGCCCTTCCGCGTGGTGGACCAGCGGGCCGGCATCGACATCGACGTGGGCATCCGCTGCTTCGGCGAGTACAGCTACCGCGTCTCCAATCCCATGCTGTTCTACACCAACGTCTGCGGCAACGTCAGCGAGGACTACACCCGCGACCGGCTGGACAGCCAGCTCAAGACCGAGCTGCTGACGGCCCTCCAGCCCGCCTTCGCCAAGATCGGCGAGACCGGCATCCGTTACTCCCAGCTGCCCGGCCACACCATGGAGCTGGCCGACGCCCTCAACGAGGTGCTGAGCAAGAAGTGGCGCGACCTGCGGGGCATCGAGATCGTCTCCTTTGGCGTCTCCAGCGTTACCGCCGATGAGGAAGACGAGGAGATGCTCAAGGAGCTGCAGCGCAACGCGGCCTTCATGGATCCCACCCGCGCGGCGGCGCACCTGGTGGGCAGTCAGGGCGACGCCATGAAGATGGCGGCGGCCAACAAGGGCGGCGCGGCCATGGCCTTCATGGGCATGAACATGGCGGGTCAGGCCGGCGGCATGAATGCCCAGGATCTGTACGCCATGGGTCAGCAGCAGATGCAGCAGCAACAGCAGATGCAGCAGCAGGCCGCTCCCGCGGCAGGCGGCTGGACCTGCGCCTGCGGACACACCGGCAACACCGGCAAGTTCTGCGCCGAGTGCGGCCAGCCCAAGCCCGCCCCCGCCGGGGAGTGGAAGTGCTCCTGCGGCGCGGTGAACACCGGCAAATTCTGCGGCGAGTGCGGCAAGCCCAGACCTGCCGACGAGTGGACCTGCTCCTGCGGCAGCGTCAACAAGGGCAAGTTCTGTGCCAACTGCGGCAATCCCCGTCCCTGACACCGTGTGACATGTGAAAGGAGAAGACCATGCAGTTCATCGATTACTATTATTATGAGTACCAGATGGCCCCCAGCCCCTTCGCCAGCTTCCTCTCCCTGCTGCTGGGCGTGGCGGGCATCGTGGCCTGCTGGCTGCTGTTCAAGAAGGCGGGCAAGCCCGGCTGGGCCTCCATCGTACCCTTCTACAACGTCTATACCCTCTTCGAGATCACCTGGGGCAGCGGCTGGCGCTTTTTGATGCTGCTGATCCCCATCTACAACATCGTCCTGGGCATCCAGACCTGCATCAAGCTGGCCAAGGCCTTCGGCAAGAGCGGCGGCTTCGCGGTGGGCCTGATCTTCCTGCCCTCCGTGTTCACCATGATCCTGGGCTTCGACAGCTCCGTCTACCTGGGCGTCCCCGGGAAGGGCGGCTATCAGCAGTCCGCGCCCAATCAGGATTACGCCCCTCGTCAGGACTATGCGCCCCGGCAGGACACCGGCTTCCGGCCCACGTTCTGCCCCAGCTGCGGCGCCAAGCTGGAAAATGACGGCAGCAAGTTCTGCCAGAACTGCGGACGGCCCCTGTAAGGTCGCCCCGGTCAGACTGTGAGAGGGAGGAAAATTATGGCATCCCAAGTGACCAACTATAAATGCCCGGCCTGCACCGGCCCGCTGCACTTTGTGGGCGCGTCCGGCAAGCTGGAGTGCGACTACTGCGGCGCGCAGTACGAGGTGGCGGACATTGAAAAGCTGTACGCCGACAAGGAAGCCGCCGCAGCAGCGGCGTCCGAAAAGGCGGAGGCCAAAGCTGAGGCAAACCGCCAGAAGATGGCGGACATGGAATCCCAGGGCTGGGACACCTCCGGCCTGAGCAGCGACTGGGGCGCGGAGGCCGACGGCATGAAGGCCTATAACTGCCCCTCCTGCGGCGCGGAGCTGATCTGCGACGCCTCCACCGCCGCCACGTCCTGCCCCTACTGCGGCAATCCCACCGTGGTACCGGGCCAGTTCAGCGGCGCGCTGAAGCCGGACTTCGTCCTGCCCTTCAAGCTCAGCAAGGAGGACGCCGTGGCTGCCCTGAAGAACCACTACAAGGGCAAGCCCCTGCTGCCCAAGGCGTTTACCAGCGGCAACCACATCGAGAAGATCCAGGGCGTCTATGTGCCGTTCTGGATGTTTGACGGCCGGGCCGAGGGCACTGTGGACTACGAGGGCCTCATCCACCACGAGTACGAGACCTCCGACTATGAGGTGACGGAGACGGAGCACTACGACGTTCACCGAGGCGGCTCCATCTCCTTCGAAAAGGTGCCCGTGGACGCATCCAGCAAGATGCCCGATGACCACATGGACTCCATCGAGCCGTATGACTACACCGATCTGAAGCCCTTCTCCACCGCGTACCTGCCCGGCTTCCTGGCCGACAAGTACGATGTCAGCGTGGAGGACAGCCATGACCGCGCCGACGGACGCTGCGCCGCCTCGCTGGAGAGCGCCCTGCGCCGCACGGCGGAGCAGTACGACAGCTGCATCCCCCTGCGGCAGGACATCCGGCTGCGGCGCGGCAAGGTGCATTATGCCCTGCTGCCCGTTTGGATGCTCCATACCAAGTGGAAGGGACAGGATTTCCTGTTCGCCATGAACGGCCAGACTGGCAGGCTGGTGGGTGACCTGCCCACGGATATGGGCAAGTTCTGGACCATCTTCGCCGCCGTGGCGGCGCCGGTGGCGGCCATTACCGCCGCCATCATGATGTTGGTGTAAGGGGGGACAGCGCCATGAAAAAGAGAACTTGTACGTTCCTGCTGGCTCTGCTGGCAGCACTGACGCTGACCATCCCCGCATGGGCGGAGACCCAGCCCGGCGACGCCCTGATCTACGACACGGAGAGCCTGCTCACCGACGGCGAGCGCCAGCAGCTGGAATCTCTGGCCGACCAGATCACCTGGCAGTACGACTGCGCGGTGTACGTGGTCACCATCTACGACTACGAGCAGTATGCCGACGGCGTCTACGAGGCCGCCTGCACCATCTACAACGACTACGACTTCGGCATCGGCGAGGACCGCGACGGCGTGCTGCTGCTCCTGAGCATGTACGACCGCAGCTACAGCCTGTATGTCCGCGACGGCTACGCCCAGAGCATGATCGGCAGCTATGCCCAGCAGCAGCTGGAGGACAGCTTCTTGGACTATCTGGGCGATGACGACTGGTACGGCGGCTTCCATGCCTATCTGACCACCTGCGCCGACATGATGCAGCAGGCATCGGAGGGCCATGCGGTGCGCAAGCCTCTGGGCAAGGTGATCTTCCCGGCGCTGCTGGTGGGCTGCGGCGTGGCGCTGGTGGTGTGCCTGGTGCTGAAGGGCAAGATGAAGTCCGTCCGCCGCGGTGCGGAGGCGGATGTCTACGTCACCGCCGAGGGCCTGGACCTGACGGAGCGCTCGGACATTTACACCCACACCACCGAGACCCGCCGCAAAAAGGAGAAGAACGACTCCCACAGCGAGTCCGGCGGAGGCGGCTCCGGCCGCAGCGGCCACTTCTAAGCAACAAAAAAAGAGGACTGTCCGGGACAGTCCTCTTTTTTGCGCTTTTTTGCAAAAAACCCTCGATACTATGCAGCCAGCTTATTGAAATCGCACAAAAACAGGTGTATTCTATCGCTGTAATGACCTGCCGGCACGTACCGGCGGAGATCAGAAAGAAAAGGGGGAGTTTCTGTGAAAAAACGTATCCTATCCATCCTGTTGGCGGCCGTGATGCTGCTGGCCACCGTCCCGCTGGGAATGGTGGACACCGTTTGGGCGATCAGCAGCAGAGATACTGTTGTGGACAGCGGTACCTGTGGGGGTACACTAAACAACAGCCAACTGATGAAATGGACGCTGACCTCGGATGGTACCCTGACCATCAGCGGCGAGGGAAATATGTTTGGCGCGCCGTGGAGTCAGTACAAGAGCAAGATCAAAAAGGTGCTCATCGGCGAGGGAGTTGAATCCATTTCTGACAACGCGTTTCATTATTACGAAAATCTGCGCAGCGTATCACTGCCATCCACGCTGACTTCTATCGGCGAGGCGGCATTCTGGGCCTGCAGCAGTCTGCAAAGTATTACACTGCCTAATAACCTGACCCATATTGGTCTCAACGCATTCCGCGCCTGCCATAGCTTGACGCAGGTACTGATACCTGCCAGCGTGACGAACATCGACGGCAGTGCGTTTGAGTGCTGTACAGGTTTGACGGATGTGGTATTCGAGGGAAACAGCCTGGAATTTGGCAGCGGCGCTACATTTTATGACTGTACCTCCCTGAAAAATGTGTTTTTCAATGGTACGAGGGCGGATTGGACGGCATCGCGGGGCAGCAGCGGCAGTGTATTGCCTGCAGCTGCACAGATATACTATAAAAACGACCTGATTTCCAGCGGAACTTGTGGGGACAATTCCTCAGGAAACAATACGCAGTGGAAGTTGACAAAGGCCGGTACATTGATCATTACCGTGGGCACAGGGTGCACCGAGGGAGGGATTGCAGATTTTGCTTATGGGAAAGCGCCTTGGTATCAGGATATCTATGACAGTGGTATCCGCTGCCTGATCATCGGCAGCGGTATTAAAACCATCGGCAGCTATGCGTTTGCTGACTGCACCGATCTGGCGGAGATCATTGTGCCGGACGGTGTAATTTCTATTGGAGACGGTGCGTTTCAGCAAAACTCCGGCGCCAAAAGAGTGGTGCTGCCGCCTTCGACAGTATATATTGGTCATGGTGCGCTCCGGGACTGCTCGGCACTGACCTCGGTAAGCCTTCCGGACAGCATGAGCAATAGACTTTTTCTCGATATGTTTGAGGGCTGTACCAATCTGAAATCCGTAGATATCCCTGACGGGATTACCGATATCTATGAAGGTGATCTCGCGTCCTGCCCGAATTGGACGGACATCTATTATGATAACTGGGGGCGAGTATGGAATCGCGTTGTCAGCAATGTCCGTGATTCCATTCCGGATCGCATGAATGTCCATTTCAAGGACAACATCTACGACAGCGGCAGCTGCGGCGAGAACGTCACATGGACGCTGACGGCGGACGGTACCCTGACCATCAGCGGCACGGGAGCGATGACCGATTATACCTACGATTCCAGGTCACCGTGGTACAGCTGCAGGACGTACATCAAGCGCGTCGTCATGCAGCAGGGCGTGACCAGCATCGGCGACCATGCGTTCTGGGACTGCAGCGGCCTGACGTCCGTGACAATTCCGGATGGCGTGACCAGCATCGGCGGCGATGCATTCAGTGGTTGTGCCGCACTGACATCTGTGACGATCCCGGGCAGCGTGACCAGTATCGGCGGCGGAGCATTCAGCGGCTGCACCTCACTGACCTCTGTGGCGATCCCGAGTAGTGTGACGGAAATCGGCGGCTCTGCGTTCAGCGGCTGCACGGGGTTGACGTCTGTGACGATACCGGACAGCGTGACCAGCATCGGCGACTCTGTATTCAGTGGCTGCACCGCTTTGACCGCTGTGACGATTTCGGACGGCGTGACTGCCATTGGTGGCAGCACGTTTTCCAACTGCATCCGACTGGCGAAGGTGACCATCCCTAAGAGCGTAACGTCTATTGGCAAAAATGCATTTTACTACTGTGAAAGCATAGCAGACGTATATTACGATGGTACGGAAGAGGACTGGGCGAAGATCAGCATCTCCAGCGGCAACGAGGATCTGCTGGCAGCAGCGCTGCACTGCAAGCCTACGCCTCTGACGGCCCCCAGCGTCACCGGCGGCAACGACAGTCAGGGCCGCCCGACCCTGAAGTGGAACGCCGTCACCGGCGCGGCCAAGTATGAAGTCTACCGCGCCCGCAGCATGAACGGCGACTACATCAAGTATTCTACCGTCACCGGCACGTCCTATACCAACACATCTTACATCGAAAACGGCAACACCTATTACTACAAGGTGCGCGCTCTGGATGCCAACGGCACGGCAGGCGCGTGGAGCAGCGTGGTCAGCGTCACCTACAAGCAGACCCTGCCCGCCCCCACCGTCACCGGCGGCAATGACACGCAGGGCCGTCCTACCCTGAAGTGGAAGGCTGTTTCCGGCGCGGCCAAGTACGAGGTGTACCGCGCCCGCAGCAAGGACGGTGACTACATCAAGTATTCTACCGTCACCGGCACGTCCTACACCAACATCAGCTACATCGAAAACGGCAATACCTACTATTACAAGGTGCGCGCTCTGAAATCCGACGGCACGGCGGGTGCGTGGAGCAGCATTGTGTCCGTGACCTATAAGCAGACTCTGTCCGCCCCCACCGTTACCGGCGGCAACGACAGTCAGGGCCGCCCGACCCTGAAATGGAAGGCCGTCACCGGCGCGGCCAAGTACGAGGTGTACCGCGCCCGCAGCCGCAGTGGTGAGTACATCAAGTATTCTACCGTTACCGGCACGTCCTACACCAACACCAGTTATATCGAAAACGGCAACACCTATTACTACAAGGTCCGCGCCCTGAAATCCGATGGCACGGCGGGCGCATGGAGCAGCATCGTGTCCGTGACCTACCGCGCCGCCTCGACAGGTACGCTGTCCGCCCCCGCCGTCACCGGCGGCAACGACAGTCAGGGCCGCCCCACGCTGAAATGGAACGCCGTGTCCGGCGCGGCCAAATATGAAGTCTACCGCGCCCGCAGCCTGAACGGTGACTACATCAAGTATTCCACCGTCACCGGCACGTCCTACACCAACACCAGCTACATCGAAAACGGCAATACCTACTACTACAAGGTGCGCGCTCTGAAATCCGACGGCACGGCGGGTGCGTGGAGCAGCGTGGTCAGCGTCACCTACAAGCAGACTCTGTCCGCCCCCGCCGTCACCGGCGGCAACGATGCGCAGGGCCGTCCGACCCTGAAATGGAATGCCGTCACCGGTGCGGCCAAGTACGAGGTGTACCGCGCCCGCAGCCTGAACGGTGACTACATCAAGTATTCCACCGTCACCGGCACGTCCTACACCAACACCAGCTACATCGAAAGCGGCAATACCTACTATTACAAGGTTCGCGCCCTGGATGCCAACGGCACGGCGGGCGCGTGGAGCAGCATCGTGTCCGTGACCTACAAGCAAACTCTGCCCGCTCCCACCGTTACCGGCGGCAACGATGCGCAGGGCCGTCCCACGCTGACATGGAAGGCCGTCACCGGTGCGGCCAAGTACGAGGTGTACCGCGCCCGCAGCAAGGATGGTGACTACATCAAGTATTCTACCGTCACCGGCACCAGCTACACCAACATCAGCTATATCGAAAACGGCAATACCTATTACTACAAGGTCCGCGCTCTGGATGCCAACGGCACGGCGGGTGCGTGGAGCAGCATCGTGTCCGTGACCTACCGAAAGCCTGCCACCGCTACGGTGGCCAGCGGCAAGTGCGGTGACAGCGCAGCGTGGAAGCTGGACGCCGAGGGTACTCTGACCATCAGCGGCACCGGCCGGATGTACGACTATGAGTGGCCTGCCGACAGGGGTGGGACTATGCCGCCCTGGCTTGCCAACAAGTACAGGGACAGCATTCGCGCCCTCCACGTGGAGCAGGGGATCACCTATATCGGACGCTGCGCCTTTGACAGCTGCGGCAATCTGTCTGATGTGACACTGCCCACCAGCCTGAGGATCATCGGACAGTGCGCGTTTAACGACTGCACCGCCCTGCGGAGCATCCAACTGCCGGAGGGGCTGACCACCATCATGGAGGATGCCTTCAACGCAGCGGGGCTGGTGTCCATCACCTTCCCCTCCACCCTCGGGGAGCTGAGAGACGGCGCATTCATGAACTGTGAGAAGCTCCAGAGTCTGCGGCTGCCGGAGGGGCTGACCACCATTGGGAATTGGGCGTTCTACTGCAATCCCAACATCAGCAGTATTTATATCCCTGCGTCTGTTACAACGATCGGGGAGGAGGCATTTATCTACTACAACAATCTGGCCACCGTGCGCTACGGCGGCAGCCAGAGCCAGTGGAGTGCGGTGTCTGTGGCCGCCAATGCATTTCCTGATGGCGTTCGTTACGTGTACAACGTCAATTGACTGCCACACACAAAAACAGGACCGTTCACATGGAACGGTCCTGTTTTTTCATATTTTCTTTACAGGAAAAACTTTCGGTGCAGGCTGCGGCGCAGGGGCTTGCACACCGCAATGACCAGCAGCATGGCGCCCAGCACGGTACACACCGCCAGCGGGTAAAACGACCACAGAAACGTGTCGTGCAGCCGGAACGTCACATTCAGCAGCCACTCCACCAGCACGGCGTAGCCGCCGGACAGGATGAGCCCGCCGCCGCAGATATACAGTGCGCCCGCCGGCACGTACCGCAGCAGCGCCACCACCGCCGTTACCAGTACCATGGCCGTCCCCGTCACCGGCAGGGCGAAGCTCATGAACCAGTGGCCGTGGGTGGCGCAGTTGATATACAGCAGGTACACGCCGATGACCAAGAAGTCCACCGGCACGAAGATCACAGGGTTGGGCCGCTTGAACCACAGGGGCAGCACCACGGTGGTATACAGCAGCACCAGCCCGCCCACTACATAGCCGGACCATACGATGCCGCCGCTGAGCCGCCAGTCGCACAGCACGGAGATCACCGCCGGCAGCAGAAACAGCACCGTCAGCACGAACAGCACGCCCGCGCGGCTCACGTCCTCTACACGGGGGCTGACATCCGGCGGATACGGGCTCTCGGCCTGCCCGCAGGGCAGATCGGGGTGAAACACACGGGTCCCGCACAGAGGACACACCTTTTCACTGTCGGCCAGCTCCACGCCGCATTTGATACAATACATTGTCTTCGCTCCTTTCCCGTGTCAGCGCTGGTTGCTCTCCACCTTCACGTGGAGCCCCAGCTGCCGCAGCACACGGTAGAAATACATCTCCAGCTCCGGCTCGCGGATGCTGCGGATGCAATTGATATACATGGTGCCGTTCCACGTCACTACACCGCAGTCGTGGGGCGCGGCGGCCTGCACGCCGATGATGAAGTCCATCCGCCGGACGTAGGGGGCCATGGCCTCCGGCAGCTGCACGTTGCCCAGATTGGACAGACACAGGCAGGATTTGCACTCGCCCACGGCGTCAAACACCGCCTTCATGGCGATGTTCTTGATGAACAGCGGCATCACCCGCAGTACGGGGGACTTCTCACTGGCCACATTGGCGGCGAACTTGGCCCGCATGGTGCGGCGGTTGTTCTCCAGCCCCATCCGGTGGTGTACCTCATCGCACAGCTCCTCGAAGCTGCACTCGCCCATGCGGGGGTCCAGCTCGGGTGTGATGTAGGACGCAAAGTTCCGCAGCGTCCGGCTGGGGAACAGGCTCCGCAGGTTCACCGGCACCAGTACCTTCACCGGCTTGCGCCGCCGGGGGTCCCGCACTTTTTCCGCCTGCAGGTCCAGAATGGCCTGCATCATGGCGGCGCACAGCAGCTCCGTCACGGAGATGCCCCGCGCCTTGGCGCAGGCGCGCACCGCATCGGCGGACAGCATCATGGTAATGAGGTTTTTGTAGCCATCCCGCTCCGCCGTGCCGCTGAGGTGGTAGGCGGTGGCCTCCTTGCGGCTGGCGGTGACGTCACCGGCATAGTGCAGGAAGCTGTCCTCCAGCTCCTCAGGATCCGGCTCCTCCAACCGGCCCAGCACCCCGTTTTCCGCGGGGATGGCCACGCCGTACTTCTGGGTCAGGTACTCCGCCACCAGGGTTTTCAGGAAGATGAGGCCGCCGGTGCCATCGGTCAGGGCGTGGAAGAACTCCACGGCGATGCGGTCGCGGTACACCAGCACGCGGAAGGCGCAGCGCCGCACCTCCTGGAAGGGCACATGGGCCAGCGGGCAGCTTTTCTCCTCCTGAATAGGCGGCGTGTGGGGGATCTCCTCCAGATAGTACCAGAACACGCCCCGCCGCAGCCGCACGGCGATGGAGGGGAAGCGCCGCACCGTCACGTCCAGCGCACTGCGCAGAACGGCAACGTCCACCGTCTCCGTCAGTGTGGCGGACAGGCGGAAGAAGTTGTTCCAGTTGCGGCGCTTGGCGGCGGGGTAGA
>ERZ772855.760-NODE-760-length-35001-cov-7.081755_pt1 | contig 35001 bp, 39 predicted proteins | sample MGYA00511900_ERZ772855 | MGnify/ENA primary metagenome ERZ772855 (study PRJEB29015, sample SAMEA2737701) | human gut metagenome | biome: human gut; feature: human-associated habitat; material: faeces | place: China | collected 2012 ... | reverse complement strand
GATACAGGTATTCTGACCTGAACGCCCGGATCCTTCCACGACAATAAATCGCAGCACGCGGATCCTTTTGTTTGCTTATCACGCATTATTGCGGGTAAAACCAAATACGTAAAGGCGCGTTTTGCAGCAGGGATCCCGTCTTAAGCCAGTCGTGGCGCGGGCTGATGGCTGGTTTGCCGTTTTTGGGAGAAATGGGGTAATGCCAGGGCAAAGATGATCGCAAGGAAAGGAGAAGAATACACAGAGAGTAGGGTTTCGCTACGTGAATTCTGGCCCCGTACACCCCTGTATCCCTGTCATTTTTTACGCAGCGCAATGTTGTTGCTGGTTACTGCCAGTTGAGAGTTACAAACATTTCTCGCCGTCGTTATTGAATAATATGTCTTAACACAAACAATATTCATACATTAAGTGTAAGCCCTGACTCACAGGAAGAAATATCTATTATCGGAATCAAAAACATATACTTATCAAAATACATTAATTTCAAATTGATGTAGAACTATTTAGTAAATAGTTATGAGATTATAAATGTACTCCTCCATTGTTTAGAGGAGTATTTACAGATCGGAAGCTCGTATATGGTATATATATTCTAACATAAGCTTTTACCAACCTTAAAGGGAACAGACCATAGTAGTTTATATTTCCATTCAGGTCTGAACGCGCCTATAGAATATATCATCTTTTTGTTATTATCCTGACAATACTTTCGTGCTTTATCTATATTTAGCCACATAAGGACACTTCCCGGACTCAGTTTCATACAATTTTCATCATTCAGGACTGCACCATTTGGAACGTCATAATAAACATTACATGAGCTTTCAGATTTCAGTACTATATCAACAGCACACGGTTTATTATCCCAAAAGAGCACATGGCCAAACATAAGTTCTCGTAAGTAAGAAATAAACATCAACAGATTGTCATATTCGTAGCAAGGTAGCGCACCTCCAAACCGGGAATGAAAAAGTGATATATAAGATCTGACTATTTCTTTATCGGATAACTGGCTTATACACTTAATCTCTCCACCATTCCTTATAAATCTCTGGATTTCATTTCGGCGAGTTTTTTCAAATTTAGGGGAAAAAAATTCCTTTATAATACAATTCTGCTTCTTTCTGGCTATTTTCCATGTTGCATTGATAATATTTTGTTTGTTTATAATGGATAATTTATTGGTTTTATCCGGAAAAAAACATTTTGCATATGGGGCAAAAGGAATTAATACCTCATCCGATGAGAGAGGATAAGATCTTCTTGCCATTATCCCAACTTGGTTTCCATTACACAGAAAATATGAGCCTTTGATGTCGCCATCTTTTTCATAGTGAAAAAAATCAAACTTCCAGTCATGATGTTTCATAAAGTATGAAACAACATCCGGATGCATGTTTACACTACCACCGTATTTCTCAAAAGTATTTTTGTACATTTCAAATGTAGATGGTTTCCAGGCCGTAATAATGCGCTTAATATTTTTAATTGACAAAGCCATATCCTCAATGTTTTTTTCTTAAACTTTATCTATTTCGTACTGATTTTCTCGGGCGTAAAAGAAAGTCCGGCATCAGAAGTCAGTTCAGCAAACGCTACAGGAGTTGAGAGTGCAGTAGCAAGAATCTTTAAGTACATAAATAAGTTAACTCCATTCCACCCGTTTGTTTTTGATGAGTATTTTTTTTATTTACTCACTGTAGTCAACTAAAAAATACAGTTTTGTTTAACGTTTGTTTACTATGTGATCGTTTGTTGCTTTATTTATCCCCTTTAATGTCAGAATACTAACAGAGTCAGTTAAAGCCGGTATGATTACCGCCCCGGTCGTCCATGATCCCAAAAACTCCGGACACACAGGACGCTGGTAACTGCGAATAAGGCCTTAGCCGGATACTTTATGCCGGTACCGTCTGTAAGGTGGAATCCGATACCTTCTTCCCGGGTTATTTTGTTAGCTCTTATCTAAGGGAGACAAAATGGCGAAATCCAGCAATTATGATGCAATCAGGATCTTTATTAGCGTTAAAGCCGGCAATGATACCAATAACGCCATTACAGTTAATTATTTAGATAGCGTTTGTGCGACAAGGCATTACCATTCGACGAAAATAAACTCAGGTCGTTGATATCAGATCTCAAACGGCACGGTCCGATACTGCTGATTGTTGACCAACCCCCATCGGTGTAATGTCCGCGTTGAAGGCGTCCCTCGTCATTACTAAATCGTTCAATCAAAGCCACGAGTTGCTGTTTGTTTCCTTCCGCCGTGCCAATAAGACTTCATACTCAGTAATTGAGATCCTCAAAGATGCGGTGGAGTATGGTGAGTCGCGAAAATATTTTGGGGGAATGAACGTTCAGTACTATGGGATATCCCCGACTATTCCCTGCACAATAGCATCATTTTTGGTAAAAAAACGACATTATTGTTAAGATATAGAAAAGGAACTCGTCCTAGACGGGTACAACTTGTTTAAAATGCATATCATGTTCACCTCATCGGAAAACGATTAAAAATCAGTAAGGACTGCTTCTGCCTATATTATATATGCAATATATATTATGATTTCCTTTTCACTTTCAAGGAGAACTGTTTTGGCGTTATACCAAAATAACTTTTAAAATTACGAATAAAATATGATGTACTAACATATCCAACCTCATCAGATATACTATTAATATGTTTTTCAGTCGTAGTTATCAATCTTGCCGCATGTTGCATTCTAATATCCAGAATTAAATTATTAAAATTATTATTTTCTTTTTCAAGTTTTTTCCGAATTGAGACTTCAGACATATGTAAAACATTTGCCAGATCAACTAATCGCCATGATTTTGATAGATCAGATTCTATTATTAACTTTAATTTTTCTGTAAAAGTAGATTCTGTTGAAACAGATAATGAGCAAACCAAAGATTCAATATCATCAATTTTAGATAGCAAATAAGTAATGTTATAAATTAGTCTATGATGAGGGACATTTGTCTCTGTTATCATTTTAAATATTTCTGTATCTGCCTTATCCGCCATGCAATTAAAAATTCTACTTCGCATAGAGCCAACTTTATGTGGATTCAGTAACAATGGTTCCATTACTTTGCAGATACAGCTTAATATATTGTTGTCTATATGGAAAATATCATAAGGCATGCCTTTACCTAACACGTTAAGTGTTACATCAATGACTGTATTTTTCTCAATATAACATATTGATTCAGGCGGAATATTAATAACCCTCCCATCTATTGTTTTAACCAGTAATTGGGCATTGCGAAGATAAATAATAGCACAATTGTAGAATCTAATCTTTTTAAGAACCAATGTAGAGTTACAGTATATATCCCCTTTAACAGCAAGTCTCATATTACTTAAAGCATTTTGACTATTCATACAGTCACCCCCATGCTTTGTAACAATATAATTTCATGGGGTATCCATTCTGTAAACTCGGAAATAACGCAAAGATGAATACTTCCCGGTAAAAAGTTTCGCATAGACATATCAACTAATTTCATAGACTATAAATAATTAGTCACTATAATAATAAAATTAATTGACTAAGATAATAGTTACGTCATGAAAAAAATGAAAATGAAAATCAAAATCAGTTGATGTTACAGATAACACCTAAAAAGACTTGGAAGCTTACGTGTTGTTTCAGCACCAAATTTAATCTTTATCATCCTCATTCTATAATAAATCTTACTTACGCTTAAACATGTAATATTTGAAATTTCTTTTATTTTCTTCCTCTTAATAAAGTAGAGATAAAGGATCTCTCGCTCAATATCATTAAGAGAGCGCAAAATTTGCTCTGGTGGGTATGTGTAATTAATTGATAAACGATTTTCATAGTGTATAGTTACATTATCAGCACATATGCATTTAACACGCCCCCCAGAAAAAATAAGATTGTATAAAAAATAATCATTATTATCGCAGACTATATAAACTTGACTATATTGCTGAACGGCCTCATACACAGAGCCACGGCCATTGAATTCAAAACACTTATACTCTTCATCTTGGTCTGCAAAATATAAGATACCATTTTTCAAATAAATATCTTTTGTAACCATTATTAGAGCAACGCTCATAGCACATATAAAAATATTAGATACCTGAACTGAATCCAACTATAAGCTAAACTTAAGAAAAAGGCCATTCTAAAAAATAGAAAAATAAGATAAATTTTTTACACTTTTAAATACCCAATAGAGAAGTATATTTGACTGTATTAGCTCAGACCTGAGCTAACAGTTACCGGTTATTTATACAGGCATCTGTCAGATTACATCTGGCTTAGATTTTTCTCAGCCCAGATGCGCTTCCCATCAAGTAACGTTTCCAATGGCGTTCGCCCATAACACATTTTTCCCTGATGGGTTCGCTCATTTTTATAGTGAGCCAGCCATTCATCAATATCCGATTGTAACGTATCAAGATCACCATATATTTTTTGCGGAACGTCACCTGATAAAACTCGTTCAGTATCGTTTTATGGAACCGCATCGCAGATGCCGTTAGTCTGTGGTGACATCGCCTTAGTTTTCGTGTGTTCGATGTCATTTATCGCCAGATGAAGCTGATAATCATGATGTTCCACTTTGCCACAATACTCTGTGCCTCTGTCGGTCAGTATTCTCAGAATCGGCAGGCCCTGAGACGCATAAAATGGCAGTACACGATCATTCAATCAGCTGCTGTAATCGGCGTTTTGGTGACGTAGAGCTTGCAGTGAGCGACCTTCGAGTAGGTATCAACGAAGGTCTGCTGATAAATACGCCCAACGCCTTTCAGGTTGCTTACATAGAACGTGTCCTGTGAACCCAGATAGCCGGGATGAGCGGCCTCAATTTCGCTACAAGCCTCATTATCACTGGCTTTGCGCTCCAGTGCGACTATCTGAGCTTCGGTCAGTTCGATACCTTCACGGGCCACTTTTTCTTCCAGCGCTTTCAGGCGTTTTTTTGAAATTCTCAAGGTCATGACGCAGCCGTCCGGAACGGACACCACTACCGGAGATAAAAATACCCTTTTTACGCAACTCGTTACTGGTCCAGTGTTCCCCGTGAGCCGGGAATGCAATGGCATAATCAACAACAGCCACCGCGTTAGAGTTTTTCCAGTATCGATTTTCCGATTCATTTGGGGGTAACTCACCGTTATATTCATGAGGCCGGAGTGCACTATAATATTCAACTATATACTCAGTTATTGCACGGGCAGCTTCGTTGAGGCTAAAGTAACCAGCCACTGGTACCCACTCGTTCTTCAGACTTCTGAAGAAACGCCCCATTGGGCTATTATCCCAGCCGTTTCCCCAGCGACTCATTCTTTGCTTGATCCGATAACGCCACTGCATCTGCCTGAACTGCTTGCTCGTATAATGACTGCCATGGACGCTGTGGAACATCACTCCGCCGGGCTTACCATGCCATTTCCATTGCTTTCATGTGAGCCTGCTGTCCAGTGAGAACGACATGGCCCTGGCCACTGGTTTTCTTGCGAACAGTCGAGAACAACGGCGAGGTTCGCCCAGCACTTACCCGTCCAGATACAGGCCACATCACAGCACCACATCTGATTTGGCTCGGTCACGGCGAACAGCCGTTCAAGGTAGCTAGGGGTAGCAACATGTTCATGACCACCACGTTTATACCGGTGAGTCGGCTGCTGACACCTGACCAACCCCACCTATTTCATGAACCTGCCTGCTAGCAAGCTGCGCCCCATTTGCTAGCCTCTCCGGGCTGCCATTGTGGCGATGCTTCTTGCTCTGGCCGAACCGTGGCTGATGCCATGTAGCTCAAGTACCTGAGTGCGTAATACAGCCCATTTTTCAGGACGGTTTTTCCAGTATCTGTAGCTGTTGCGATGAACCCCTAACACATGGCAGAGTGTGACCACCGGATAATGCGCTCTGAGTTTCCCGATTATCGAGAACTGTTCAGAGAGTCAGACATCAAGAGCTCGGTAGCCTTCTTTAATATTTCATTCTGCATTTCAATACATTGTAGCTTTTTCCTCAGCTCACGTATTTCGAATTGTACTGATGTCATCGGAGAGGCTTTTGGTGTTTTGCCCTGATGCTAATCACGCAGTTGTTTGACCCATCTTGTCATTGTGGAAAGGTCGACATTCATAGCTTTGGCGGCATCTGCCACCGTGTAGTTCTGGTCAACAACCAGTTGAGCGGATTCGCGTTTAAACTCTGCGCTGAAATTTCTTTTTTCATTGGAGCACCTGCGTTGTTTTGGAGTGAGCATATCACCTCTGTTTAGGTGGCCAAATTCAGTGCGCCACTTCAAGCAGGGATGCTGACTAAAAACGCAACGCTAACCAATGATGATGAAATGGTGAAAAGAGGACAGTATTAGTAACGAAAGTATCTGGCGGGCATGAAAATGGCAAATGACGGTCAAAGACAACAGGGGCGTCACCAAACAGCTGTAGTTGCTGTATAACGTATTGCACCAATATGTGCTGATGCCCGGTAAGATTCATATCGATGATATCCCTGTTCCGGTCCAAGAGCCGAACAGCGGTTAAACCCGGACAATTCGGACCGGAAAAGCATACATTCACAGACTCGTCTGGCCGGTTACAGCGGAATGCTCCAGGCAGATTAGTCTGTGGTTACCGGACATTATACGAATCCGACAGAATAACGGAAGCAGCGTGCAGAGCACATGCCCGAAGGAAAATCCACGATGTAATATACGCAAGAGCGCCGACCAACATCACCACTGAAGCGTATCGGTGTACTGTATACCATTGAGGCAGAGGTCCGGGGATGTTCAGCAGAATAGCGTCTGGTGGTAAGAAAAACCAAGGCGTTAGCATACCTGTTGAAACAGTGAGATGCATTGCGGTAATGGCTGGGTAGAAATCCACACTACACCATTGCCAAAAACGTCTTATTGGGATTGGCTGTAGGCCGGAAAATATGGCTGCTCGAGGATTCCGGCAGTAGTGGCGAACATGCGCGGTATTGTACTCGCTGATCAGCAAGTGCCCTCTGAACAATGCGAAGCCAGAAAAATGGCTGCATTACGTCATTGAACATATCAAGGACAGGCCAGTAAACTTGGTACGCGATCTGTCACCCTCGAAAATTGCTCTAAACGAAAATAAATATCAATACGGCTCTGACTAGCCGCTTACCTGTGATAGATAGTGCCGACTGTCGACGGAGCCCATAACCCCTGCTCCAGTGTATCTAGCGAATGTCGTTTCCATGGACGATGAGAACCGCCACCCCACGATGTATCCGGCAAACACAACCACATAGACAAAGCCCTGCCATGGACTAACCTAGGTGAAATCATCCATCCACAACTGGTTAGTATGTTCTGCCACGAACTGACAATTCACGCGTTCGCATGTGGCAACGATTTTCCAACTGACTGTAGTGCGGCTTTACACCGGCAAGTGTATGAGGTGCGTGGTCAGTCGAAGGACACCATAATTTACTGCGATAGTAATAATGTCGGTGTCAGTTTTTATCATTACTCAGTTTTTCGTTTAACCAGATTATGTGATTACTGATGCAGTGAAGACCTTTTTTGTCCTGTCATGGACTCGTCGATTGCTGGAATCGCCTTTATGCGAAGTATCTCCTCGCCGGTGCAAGTGACACAAGAAGGGCTTGACGGCTTAAATAGCCTAGGCACTGGCAATACGGCTGCAAACTTACGAATATAATGAGAAATAAAAACTGAGGTAACCATGTACTCTGTTTTGCCGGCACTGTCTAAAACAAAGCCCCTCCCTAAACCTACTTATTCTTACTTAAAATATAAAATCGCCAATCAAAATAACAAAAAAAGATAGATATATAAAACAATATCAACAAAAACATTTCAAGTAGATAAAAAAATAGAAATAATGAAAAATTCACTTAACCCAACGGTTAAATTGTTATAAAAATAAATTACGCAGTATGCGTGAATTGTATTTTTTTATTTTATTGTAAAGGATATATCATTTATGCGTAGTAAATTATCCCTTCTTATTCTTGCTTTGATGACGTGTGGTGTCGCAAATGCCGCTGAAACAGCTATAGGTGATGTTGCTACTGTTCAGGCTCCATTAGCATTTGGTGCGCAGAATACCATCAACGCAACTTGGACTCAGGATCCCTCTGTATCTGGTACTTCTGTTAAGAGCATGCAAAAACTAGGTACTCTTAATATTCAATTAACCGGTTCTCACGCAGGGGTCTATGTTACTGGAGATGATATGGGTATAAGTGGCGGCCTCTCGACTATCCCATTTAAAAATGCTGCAGGTGTGAATTATTTTCGTGGACGTACTGATAGCTCAATTCCACAACTTGGCAGCACACCAATCGCAGGCCATAATGGAGCGGGTTGGAAATTAGTAAACACCGGGGATAACATTAATCTTGACATTAAGTCCTTCCAAAATGCAAATATCCCTGCTGGAACATATACAGCAACATTCTACATTCAACAATATCAGAACTAATTAAATTCCTTATCAGAACACACCCTCAATTTTGAGGGTGTGTGTATCAATCGAGGTAAGCCTGTAAGATGCTGACGTTGTAAAATTTAAAAATCCATAATTAAATAACTGTTGCTAATGCTTGTATAAAAGAGTGCTATATGTACAAATATAGAAAAATTTTTATCCCTGTTTTGTTTTTAACTTCTTTTTTTAGTCACGCGCAAACAGCAAATGCTTCAGTTGCGAAATCAAATGCCATTATCAAAACAGAAGATAAAATCTATGGCTTGAGATTAGGAAGTACTCGTGTAATTTATAATGAGGGAATGTTAGCGTCATCTTTTTGGATTAGAAATGAAAAAAAATATCCTATAATTGTACAATCTCAGGTTTTCTCTGGCGATAAAAAGACGAAAGCCCCATTTATAATAACGCCGCCTGTATTAAGACTTGAAAGTGAAATTCAAACGAGGTTAAGAATTGTTCCGATTTCAAATGTTCTGAAAAAAGACAGAGAATCATTATTCTGGATATGTGTAAAAGGTATTCCACCAGAAAATATATCATCTTATGATTCTGATGACAATAAAAAAACAGCACATGTTAATATAAACGTAATTACCAATAGTTGCATTAAGCTACTAACCAGGCCGAAATCAGTTGACATATCGGTAGAAGAAGCTAACAGGAAATTAAAATGGGGTGTTAAGGAGGGAGAATTGTTAGTGGAAAACTCATCTCCTCTCTATATAAATATAGCAAGAATAACTATCAATGGAAAAGAGGTCGCGATACCTGATGGGTATATTGAACCTTACAAATCTGTTAGTAACATAGCTAAAGCCAGCAAAGGAGACAAGGTTAATTCAGTTGTATTGGATGATATAGGTGCTGAAATTAATAACGAAGTGACGCTTTAAATATAAGAAATGAAAATGAAGAAGACTATTACTGCTTTAATTCTGATATTCATCATTAATGCTGGGGATTCTTTTGCAAAAGAATATAAATTTAATTATCGCTACATAGGAATGGATGAAGATGCAGGTTTAGATTTTTTTGAAACCAAGATAGCTCAAGGGAACTATGTTGTTGATATATATGTTAATAATGAGCTAAGGGAAACAGCGGAAATATATTTTAGAAATAAAGGTAATAATCTTTCTCCTTGTCTGACACAAGAAGATTTAATTAAGTATGGGGTTTTGCAAAAAAAAATTGATGAGTTTGTTTTTGATGATGAGCAATGTGTTAATCTAGACAAGGAAAATATTAAATACCTCTTTAATCCAACAAATCAAATCTTACTGTTAAACATCCCATCAGGCTTTTTAGCTGACAAGAACAGCGAGATTGCTGATGAATCACTTTGGGATGATGGACTTAACGCGTTGATATTTAACTATCAGGCTAATTATCTCAAGTCCAACAATAAAAGAGGTGATTCATATTTTGGTCAAATAGAACCAGGGCTCAACGTAGGTCCATGGCGCATTAGGAATTTATTCACTTGGAAAAAGTCAAAAGGAAATACAGATTTTGAGTCAGCATATACATATGCTGAAAGGGGGATTAATTCATTAAAAAGCAGACTGATTATTGGCGACAAGTATACCAACACGAATATTTTTGACAGTATCTCTTTTCGAGGGGTTACCTTTAATAAAGATGAAAATATGATTCCGTATTCAGCGAGAGCATACTCGCCGAAAATCCGTGGGATTGCTAAAACACAAGCTGTTGTGGAAATTAGACAAAAAGGCTATCTTCTTTATTCTACTTCTGTTCCACCTGGTGAATTCGAAATTAACAGCGATCAATTCAGTAACTTTGGAAGTGGCTTTTTTGATGTCACCGTTATTGAGAGTAATGGACAGAAACAAATGTATTCTGTCCCTTACACAATACCTGTTATTTCTCTGGCAAAAGGTTATTCAAATTATAGTTTTACGGCTGGTAAGTATCGTAATACAGATATACATAATAATGAACCAGTATTTGCAGAGGGTACCTATTCTTACGGTCTTCCTTATGGTTTAAGTATATTTGGTGGTATTCAATTAGCCGATATTTATAGTTCTTATGCCGTTGGTGTAAGTAAAGATGCTGGTGAATATGGCGCAATATCCTTCGACATGAAGTACGCTAAATCTAAACCGTATGAAAAAAACTCTTTTATAAATGGTAGCGCTTATGGTGTAAGGTATACTAAAAATCTCAATACTACAAATACTGATATATCTATCGCAAACTATTACTTTTATTCAAAAGACTATCGCACACTTTCCGAAACAATAGATAGTTACAATAATTATGTGTATAATAGCAAGAAATCAACAACTTATGCAATGTTAAGTCAACCATTGGGCGCTTTGGGGTCGATTAACTTAAGTTATAATCATGATAACTATTGGGAAAAAAATGGAAGCAACTCAATTGCAGTTTGGTATGGAAAAAATATTGGAAGTACATCTCTATCCTTAAGCTATACACGAACAGCCGTCAAAAAATATGGAAAGAACAATAATGAAGACTTGTTTAATATAATGTTAAACATTCCCCTGCAGGACTTTACAAAGAAGGAAATTTACGCGAACTATCAATTGACTTCATCGTCTGATAATAAAACAACACATGATATAGGTCTCAACGGCATGGCATTTGACAGGCGTATGAACTGGCAAATAAGGGAGCAAATCCAGGAAGCCTCAAAATATAAAAGATTCAGTTATTTTAATGCATCGTGGAATGGAACGTATGGAACATTTGATGGAAACTATAACTATAGTAGCACTCATCGTGAAGTTGGCTTAGCACTCTCTGGTGGTATTTTAGCGCATTCATCAGGAATAACATTTGGACAGCGGATTTCCAATACTACGGCTTTAGTTGAAGCAAAAGGTGTTAGTGGGGCTACCGTTTTAGGGCTTCCTGGTATAAAAACTGATTTTAGAGGTTATACATTCTCTAGTTCACTAATGCCATATATGAACAATACAGTATCAGTAGATCCTAGTTCGCTGCCAAATAATAGCAGCATTAAACAAACTGATATTAAAGTAGTCCCAACTACAGGGGCGATTGTTAAGGCAAAATATAATACCAGTATCGGAGTGAACGCACTGATAAAAATCAGTAATAAAAAAGGAAAATATCTACCTTTTGGCACAATTTTAGCCGTTAAAGATGAAAAAGGAGTGGTGCAATCAACATCTATTGTTGGCGATAATGGTGAGGCTTATGTCACAGGTCTGGATGGAACACAGGAAATAAATGCGACTTGGGGAAGAGAAGCATCTGATAGTTGTAAGGTCAGTTACAACCTTACTGGATATCTCGCAAAAGAACAATCGCTAATTTTCCTGAACGGAGTTTGTAAATGAAATGCTTCTCATTAAAAGAAAACTACAATCTATTGATGCTATTACTATTTTCTTTATTAACACATTCAACGATAGTTGCAGCAAAAAAATTGGAAATTAGCATCAATATGGATAATGAAAAACTCAACCAATCCACTCAGAACAACCATATTTTGGGTACGGGTTATGTAAAAAGCGATGGTGAATCATATGTCATAGTAAGTTCTAACGCAGAAAAAGTACCCGGGCAACAAGCAACATACATATTTAGAGGTAAAAACAATCCGCAAAATAGAATAGCAATCAGGCTTGGTGGCGAAGGCTGGCATCCGGATAAAACTGGACTAGGAATTAGTTCGCGCATCAATATGCTATCAAAATTTGAACTATATTTTTCAAATGATTACAGAGTTAATCCGGATGTTTATTTGATACACCTGTTTGCTAAAGAAGCTAAAACAGATTGATGTATGCATCATCTTATGCGTATTAGCTCAAACCTGATCTGGCAGTTACCGGTTATTTATACAGGTATCTGTCAGGTTTGATGACGGGATTGGTAGTATGAAGCATGAAAGTTATCTAGTGTTTTGAGTAAGGATTCGACATATCAAAACCGGTAACTCTCAACCTTTTAAGGCCATATGTCAGATCAAGTCGCGACTAGTACAAATGTATTAGCTCAGGCCTGAGTTGACAGTTATCGGTTATTTATACAGTTGTCTGTCATATTAAATCTGGTTCAGATTTTCTTCAGCTCAGCCCCGTTTTCCATCAGGTAACGTGACCATTTGCGTACGCTCGAAGCACATTGCCCCCTGATGAGTTCGTTCATTATTGTAATGCCACAACCATTTGTCTTATTATCACCGGTGGTGGACTGTTTCGATGGAAAAGTTGTGAGCTGGTCTCTCAGGTTACATGGGCTGTTACCCTAGAAAGTTATCCTGACCTCTTTATAAATATTAAGATAATTCCGGTGAGCCGCTTACCAATAAAATATCTGGTGGTGACTTCAATTAGTAGAACATATATTTTTCGATAAAAGCACTGATGACTTTTTCATGAAGTTCTACAGAGCGAGAGAAACAGATGGTTCTGCGAGCCTGGCGTTTGATTCGGGTTCTCAGGGTCAGATTGTTGCGCTCAATGCGCTGAGTAAAAGCCTTACCAGTCAGATGCTTCTCCTTCGGTAACTCTCTGGTGTAATTACCACATTCGTCGGTGGTCAACATACCGATGGTAAAAGGGGTAAGCAGCGCCAGCAATTTACGACAGGTTTCATCAGCCCGGGGGCCAAAAGTGTAGGCCAGAACGCCACCAGTTTTCGTGTTATACGCGTACTTGAGCCAATGATGCCGCAGCTTTTCTGCCGACAAAACTCCGTTGCTCATCAAGTTCGCAAATGAGAGCCACATCAGCATAAGCGACCGGGGATGACGTTATTCTTCGTGGCGAGAGTTTTTTAAAGTTCGGATGACAGTATTAATGCCGATTTTCAGCGTACGGGCAGTATCGCGAACTCTGGCACCTTTGAAAGCTATTTCAGTGATTTGATCTTTAACTCCCGGTTTACGAGCCTCGTAACAGTAAGTGAGCTGAAACACCCGATGACAGTCACGGCAGCGGAATCGATCATGTCCTTTTGGAGTCTTCCCGTTATGGTAAATCTGAACGGACTGGCAACGGGGGCAATGAAGGTTAACTGTGACCATGAATGAACCATAAAATCGATTATTATCCCCTAATTCAACTAATCGGATACATATACAAAATATCCCGACCATTTATAATAATGGTCGGGTGGTTCAATTAATGAATCAGTGGAGAAGATTATCTGATTTTAACTTCAAGTTGAGAATCAGATGATTATTTTTCCTGTACAGAACCAGTGTTTCCATGTAATCAGATTTTATCCGCTATCCGTTCATTATTTAGCAATTCTTGGCAGACAATGATTATGTGTGAAGATTACAGTAACTTTATTGTGTTCTGAATTTTTCAGTATGTTATTTATTCCGTCATTATCACAAGTTGACATTTCTGGAATCGTAGGTTTTTTACCACCTTAAAAAAAGTAGCAGTCTGAACGGTTTGTTGTCTATATGTAGAATAAAGACCGTAAAATGAAAATATTTTGTTAAATACTTTGCCGTATTGCTGGGTTTTATTAGTTCCATTTACTGTGATCCCTTCGGTGGCTGACAAACATTTATTTTGAGAACGCTCGCATTTTTCTCCATGCCTGATGAGAAAAATAGTCGGATACTGTCTACTGATTTTGGTGACATCACTTCCATCAAGAATTGTTGGCGTTCCGGCAAAGATTATTGATAAAATTACGGTGAGCATTGCGAGAAAAAACAGTACTAAATACTTTTTCATGGTTTTATTTCTCACTAGGATTATCCGTAAACTGTCCTTGACCCACTATATCCAGACAGCTGTTGAATCTTAATTTAATATTGCCCGCTAACGCCGATATTCCCTTGGTTTGTTCTGTTCGTGTTGAGTTATCTTACTCATTTTTCAGAGGTAAATAATATTCATAAGAGCAAATATTGTTGTCAATTTTTGTGATGATCTCAAGGTCATAAGAGTCTTTTTTTTGCAGTCCATAAAATGGCAATACATTCATATATATGTTATAAGTGAATTTCCTGTATTCATTTCTGGTCCCGTTAAACGAAAAACAGGCATAGTAGCCTTCTTCCAGTTCTTCGCTGATACTATTGTCATTTTCACTATTCCAGAGCACCGCATTGAATTTTATGGTTTTATTATCTTTTTCATCTTCAATTTTGTGAGAGACATAAACTGGTTTGTTTGTCATAGATAAAAAGCAATCAACTGCATCCCATTTTTTCTCTGTTAACGGGTTAATCACCGGAATAGCTTCTTTAAAAAATATTTTATGCCCATGAAATTCCTTTCGTTCCAGATAGCGAATATCCGGGGCTGGGAAGTTATGATTGGCTTTTCTGTGCCCTGTCATGTTTTTAAAAAACCATATTTTACTTTTTCTGTATTGTAATGGTGTATATCCACTGTTTTTTTTGAATTCCCGGGTGAATGTCTGCTGTGAATCATAGAACAATCTTTCTGATATATCCACGATTTTCAGGTTTGTAAATCTTAAAAGAATCGCAGCTCGCGTTATCCGTCTTAATTGAATGTATTTGCCTAAAGTAACACCTATGTTTTCTTTAAACAGTAATTGCAGATACCGTCTGCTGTATCCGGAGTAATCAACGAGAGCGTTTATATCTATAGATATACTCTCTAAATTATCATCAATGTACTGTGTTATCGCGTTTAGCGTAAGTGTTTTCAGCATGTAAGTAGCTCCTGTATGTTTATGTTTACGTGTTACCTATGCATCATGTTAATAAACCCCCTTCTATTTTTTTTTAGCTTATTGTGCATTATATGCATGTTGTGCACTATTAGCTAATAGTGCTGGCCGATATTTCCTAAAATACTCCGCGTTTTCACATGGCCTGTATCCATTCTCTTAGAGAAATTAATGCATCTGTATCACATCAGGTGTAGTGCTGGATATATAGTCATCGGGGCCTATTGCCGAACAGCTTGGATGGCATATGTTTTCTTGTTATTAGGAAAGGATATAGCACACTCGTGTTGTACGTCAATTTTCGTAAAAAAACATATGGAGAATGTCAGAAATGAAAAAAACATTTATCGCATCTGCAATTGCAATGACCATCAGTACGGGATCAGCCATGGCTGCTCTGGGTGATAAGGGCTCTCAGGGGCAGGTTCAGTTCCTAGGTACTGTTGCTGCAAAAACCTGTGATGTTGTTATTGACGGCGCTGGTGCGGTTAATAACCTGATTCAGTTTGGTACCTTGACTCAAGGTGCTACAGCAACGAAAGAGTTTTCTGTGAAACTCAAAGATCCAACCTGCGTGACGGGTATGACAAAGGCTTATTTCCTGTGGACATCTCCGAACTTTAACTCTAAGGGGATTTTAAACCAGTCTGGTTCAGCAAGCGAGGCTTGGGTGAAACTTAATGCCAAAACTGATACTGCTGGCAACACCACCGCTGACACCGCTGATATTACCAGCACAAATAATGCAGTGATGTTTAGTATTGTCGATGCTACTAAAGGCTTTAAATATTCCGCTGAATTGAACGCAGGAAATATTGCAGGTACTTTTGAAACCGCCGCTGCTTACTCTGTTGTATATGAGTAATAGCTGATATACATCCGGGAGAGATCTCCCGGATGTGTCTCTTGGAATAGTATTTCAAAAACCTTGAATTAGTAGTTTTTAACTACGCAGAAGTGTGAAGAGGTGATCTTGTGAAATTAAAAAGATTTCCTAAAGTATCTCTGCTGGCCCTGAGTATATGGTATTCCCACTTCAGCTTGGCTAATGAACTTAATCTGGATTTTATTCAGGGGGTCAGCGTTATTCCGTCAATTCTGAAAAGTGACGCGAATTATCCGGAAGGACAATATATCGTTGACGTGACTGTAAATAAAGAACGTATGGGGCGTCTTGGCCTGAATATCAGCAAGGAAGATGAGCAAAATAACATGCTCTGCTTCTCCCCTGAATGGTTGGAAAAAGCCGGGGTGATGTTAAACATGGATGCCTATCAGGATGTTTTTGATGAAAGCAAGGGGTGTTATGTTCTGGCAAAAAAAACTCATACACTGGTAGATTTTGATTATGGCGCCCAGATGTTAAATTTAAATATTCCCCAAGTGTATCTGTTGGGTAAAACAGACCCTGCACGCTGGGATTACGGCGTGAATGGAGGGCGTCTGAAATATTACGGTAACTTTAATAAAACCGTTCATAACGATTTTAATGCGTTCGGTAACGTTGATGCTACCATTAACTTGGGGCGCTGGGTGTTATCCAGTAACATGAATGTTTCGCACTCTGATAACAAAACAGAGTTCAGCTCCAGTGATCTAACGCTTTCAACGGCCATTAGTCAGGTGCAGGGTGATTTGTTACTGGGTAAATCCCAGACACGTACCGAGCTGTTTTCTGACTTTAATTTCTATGGAGCGGCACTGCGCTCCAACAGCAATATGCGCCCGTGGGAGTTCCGCGGTTACGCGCCGGATATTTCCGGCGTGGCTCCCACGCCTTCACGTATCACGGTGAAGCAGAACGGGTATATGGTGTATTCCAGAATGGTGCCGGCAGGACCTTACCGTCTGGATGATCTGCGCCCGATGGGAAACGGCGACTTGGTGGTGACCGTTGAGGATGAGAACGGAAACAAGACCGAGCAGGTCTATCCGGTCACCACGTTACCGACGTTGCTACGCCCGGGTGAATTCCAGTACAACCTGGCGGTCGGTAAGAAGAACAACAGCAACGATCTGGGCAAGGCATTTGATTCCGATACCGGGCTGTTCTGGTTGGGGAGTCTGGATTATGGCTTCACCACCACCACGCTGAACTCAGCGGCTCTGTTGAATGAGAATTATCAGTCCGGTGGTCTGGGTGTCACGCAAATGCTGGGGGGGCTGGGGGCGCTGTCACTCAGTGCAAACGTGTCAAAGGCCAGTTACAACAACGGGGAAGAGAAATCCGGGCACAGCTTCAGCGCCAAATACGCCAAGAGCTTTACGGATAAAACTGACCTACAGCTGCTAACATACCGCTACCAGAATAAAGGGTATGTGGAGTTCGCGGACTTTAACCCGAAAGATATCTGGCGGTATGCCCGCTATGGCGGTCAGCGCTCCCGTTACGAGGCGCGTCTCTCGCACCGTTTTGACGGGACATACCTGAGCGGCTCTTATTGGTGGCAGGACTACTGGATGCGTGAAGGCCAAGATGCAGGTGGTACGGTGTCAATGAGTACGTCTGTTTTTGATTCAGTGTCCCTATCCCTGAACGGATCTTATTCAAAGTATGCTTGGTCGGACAAACCGGATTACTCCGTTTCACTGAATGTGAGCGTACCTTTCGACCTGAAAGGAACCCGTCATTACAGCAGTAACAGCGTGGGCTATACCCATAAGGGTGGTACTACATTCAACAGCAGCGTATCGGCCACGCCGACTGACCGATTTAACTACAGTCTGAGTGCGAATGCCGGTTCAAAGGGGAACCGCGGGGCATCGGCATCAGCCAGCTATGCGTTTGACGCGATTCAGACCAACTTTGGTGTGTCGCGCTCTTACTCAAAACAGGGTTACAGCCAAAGTAGTTTATCCGGCAGTGTTTCCGGCTCTGTGCTGGGCACGTCAGAGACCGGTCCGCTCTTTACTAAAGAGTCATCTGACACGGTGGGGATTGTCAGTATTCCGGGTGTTGAAGGAGTGTCGGTTAACGGCTCCATGCCAACTGACCGCAACGGTAACACGGTGGTGTGGTTGTCTGAGTATTCAGAGAATAGCATCAACATTAACATGGATAACGTGCCGGACAATATGGAGTTTGAGACCACGTCATACAACGTGGTACCGACCGAAAAAGCGATGGTTTACCGCAAATTCAGCTTCGAGAACGTACTGCGCTATATCTTGCGCGTGAAGGATGCACAGGGTAACTACCTGGCCGGCGGTGACGCGAAAACGGAGCAGGGGCTGAATGCAGGGTTTATTTCAAAAAATGGTGTTCTGCTGATGAACATGCTGGCTGAGCCGAAGTCTGTCAGCGTGGTGACAGGGGACGGTAAACAGTGCCGCTTCTCCATGGCAGGACTGAAGGCCAATACCAACAAAGTTCAGGAGGTTCGTTGTGAATAAATTTACAAAAGGTGCACTGGTTGCTCTCCTTTCTCTCTCTTTCTGCGGCCAGTCCATGGCGGCATTTGTACTGAACGGTACCCGTTTCATTTATGAGGAAGGAAAGAAAAATCTCTCTTTTGAAGTGACGAACAATGCGGATAAAACCTACGGTGGTCAGGTCTGGATTGATAACGCAAACTTGGGCAACGGGATTTATATGGTGCCGCAGCCGCCGTTCTTTAAGGTGGGGGCCAAACAAAAGCAGGTTATCCGCGTCATGAACACGGACAGCAACCTGCCGAAGGATCGTGAATCCCTGTTCTGGTTGAATGTCCAGGAAGTGCCGCCGAAGCCGGAGGTAAAGGATGGTGAAGGCAGTGTGCTGGCTATTGCCATGAATACCCGCGTGAAGCTGATTTACCGTCCGGCATCCCTTAAGGATGGACGTAAGGATGCGGAACAACAGCTGAAGCTGGAGCAGCGTGGCAATGAGACTTGGCTGAAAAACCCGACACCGTATTACATGGCCATTGTTAACGTGAAGCGTGACGGCAAGGACATCCCTCTCAGTGACCGCGTGATGAAAAGTGTCGCACAGCTTAAGCCGTTCAGTGACGTGAGCTTGGGTAAAAATGTGAGCGGAAAAATCAGTGTGGATGCCGTAAATGACTGGGGCGGAGTGCAGAGTTATGAAATTCGCTAAGACTGCTCTGACAACACTGATGATCGTGGTGGCAGGCAGTGCACAGGCGGCCACCACCGTCACGTCAACGCTGACGATTAACGTTACTTTCACTCAGCCGAGCTGCAACATTACGGTTCCTGCTTCATATAACCTAGGCTCATTGACGCCGAGTGAAACAAAGAACCATGGTGATATGAATATCACATGGGACTGTGAAGGTAACACGCCCCAGAAAACGGCGCTGACGGCCGCCATCGTCACGGGAACGGCGGAAAATGACAATAAGACGGTGCGTCTGAAGGCGGGCACAGGGGATTCCAGAGCAACTCTTTCCCTGAGAGAAAAGAACAGCAGCACCCTGATAAAAATGACTGGGCCGAATGCGGGGGATTATTTCTGTAGTGATACGGCAGAGGCTACTGGCATGCGCACCTGTACGTTGACACCGGTGACGGAGGTTACCGGTCAGGGGGCGTTAGGACCGGCTTCCGCCACGCTGCGTTTTGAGGTGGAGTATCCATAAATGCTCCGGAGGCAAAAACGGAAAGCAAAGATGATGGCTAAACGTGTTATGGAAGCCCGATGGTTCATCCTGACTGTGCTGTTATGGTTATATGTCTGGTTCGGTACAGACCTACTGCAAAATTATTACTGAAATACGTTGCACAGCTAAAACCATGCAAATAACTGGATAGACAAACAGGCAACAATAGGTATTAAAAAGGCTACAGCATGGCTGGTATGCCAGCACGTGCAACAGGCCCCGTGAAATGAAAAGGAGTATATCGAGATGAAAATACTGGTGCAGAATTCGCTGGCAGTGGCGGAGTTCTTTTTCTGCCCCCCCTGAGCGGCATTCAGCAACCAATTTTCGTCAGCCAGGCGGTAAATAACATCTTGCTGTCCGGGGAGAAGGTGATGAAGTATCACGTCAGTTATATGGGGTGATGGGCCGCAAGCTGATGGAAGCTTGGTCGATGGTATAGGTGCTGAGCGTAGAAGGCAACGTGGAGTTACCACTGTTCGTGTCCGTGGAGGTAAACCGGAGCATTAAGGTCAGGTATTTATTAAGGCAAACATCGCGGCACGGGATTATGATGCAACGAAAAACATTGTGGCGGTACGCGCCCTGACGACAAAACAGCAGGAAGCGGCAAAAGCGTACGGTGTGATGGGGACACCGTCATTTTTTGTGAACGGGAAATACCTGGTGAACAACAGTGCCATTTAGCCGTCCAGTGAACAGGATTACGACAAATCCTTTGCGGAGGTGGTCAGTGCGTTACTGAAGCAAGACTAGGGATAAACGAGCCGGTTTTTATGAGTCTGAGAGGGAGATGAAGGTTGCCGGTAACATTGAATGTTTTTCAGGTGAATTGTTACGGTGGGCTGCAAAACGACCGCACGATTACCTCAAAGACACTGGCTTTGAACGCCATTCAGACGAAGTACTGGTCGGTCGCACTAAACATGGATTTGTCTGGCTGGACGTCTGGTTTGATGTAACGGGCACCGCCGGGATAGCTCCGGTGCAAAAGAGAACCATCGTGTACGTCGGTTGCGGCTTGAGGAGCAAGCTCGCAGGTATAGACTGTGAAGGGGCCTTCCGTCAGCGAGAGCAACAGTATGGGGCACGGTGGGCATTGTGGGCAGAGCGCCAGATGAAGGCTGCTTTGCTCGATTGTTCAACTTTATAATTTTACATCCGATATGAAACTATTTTATCTGCTCAGCCTCCTAAACGGAACTGCACTAGCGGCGGTAACGACCCTAGAAAATAGGTTTTCGTATACCCCTGTACCATACGAAACTTATCTTAGCGCTGCACCTTCTAAGGGGCAGGCAATCTCTACATCCTGTATGTCCACACAGAGTGTCGAGTTCTCTGGTAGTGGCTCTGGACTGGCAGCAAGCTACACATACACCTTAAAACTAATCCCAGAACAAGTTTCACACTGTGGATGGTATGACCATCTTAACCTCGTCGACACGCGCACGCTGACGTACCTCGGCTGTTCCTTGCAAGGGGCCAACTCCTCATTGGAACTGTGGCCAGATATCTCTGTCTCCATGCCTGGCATCAGCGACTATTCCTTCACTAAAAACATTCGACTACGTACGAGCCGCGCTAATCTGTACGAATGGATTAGAAAAAGTGGGGTGTTAACAATGACGGTAAACTACAATAACTCGCCCGTGGCAGTACCAGAGGGGGAATACACCCTATCTTGTCGGATCAGTCTAAGTAGTGCAGGTCGTGAAGTGTCTGAAATCAAAGTTGACCACTCAGTGTCTGCGCACCGAACTTCGCCAGCCCCCATGAGCATGGTGTTTACTCCAAATGAAATTCACGTGTCTACAAACGGAGGTAGCTGGAACGGCACGACGGTTCTAGAAATCAACGGTAAAAAAGGAGACAGTATATCCTTTAATTCTACAGTGCCAGTACGGGTGTCCTTGGGGGACAAGTGGAGTGAACCCGGAACACTCGTGACAACCAGTCTATCAGACTCAGGATTAGCCAGAGGACGTGTGTCCATCCAAGGCACCACATCGACACCGGGGTCTCAGGTCGTCAGCTTAAATGCAACGTTGCAACGAGAATGAATACTATACGAGCCTAGTTACAGGTCTTAACGCGCTGGATTCTGCTCAGTTGCAGCTGACAGTGGTGACCTCACAGAACTCCGCGAGGTCGAAGTCGGAGTTTCTGCTCGTAAGCTCCGCCGTAAACACGCCATTTCTGACGCCACTTTTTACACCTAGCGTAAGGAGTATATGACGTATCAGGCCTGCCGTAGGTATTTTGTGGTGCGTCTCGACGGCAGCACCTGTCTGCAGTTATGGAATAAAGAAGGCAGGGTGGTACGCCGGGAGGGCGATCCGCTGGAAGTGGCGCAGTGGCTGCAGGCCTGTCACGATGCCGGAATAGAAGTTCGTGTACAGGTTAATGAAAACGTCACCCCGTAAAAACATGCCAGCACGGTTTACACGTCATCCCATGGTGGCAGCCGGTTAACTTTCCTGCGCCACCAGTGGAAAGATGCCATAAACAGTCCAAACAAAAAAACTGTACGGCAGTTTTCTCCTGTTGCAGTTCCATCATCCAGCAACGTTGTACAAAACCTCTCTTGCACCCCCAACTATGTCATGTGTTTTTTTATTGCCAGATGTCATACAGTCATCTGACTGTTGTTGCGCCGATACCGTGACCGAAGTCATTTGCGGATGTGATGGGGTACAGCTCCCCCCGCCGTACTGTTTCCACCAAACTGACCGTATCCAGCAGCCTGACAAAGGACAAGATGTGATTTTGTATTACCGCCACTCGGACAGTTCCACAAAATTCAGTTCACTGTCAGGGCAACCCCGCTCACCCAGAAATCTGGTCCTCTCTGTGCGAATAAGTTTTATTAAAGCAAGTATGTGATTATTATCGTCGATAATTTCTTCCGGTTATTGAACTAAAAAATTACTTAATAGGCACTTTTTAGAAAAAGTATTTACACAGAATGGTAAACCGGATCTCTAATTCACCACCCATCTGGACGTAAGCTTTAATACTACGGTTTTCTGACCTGTTACTGATGGTACACCGTACTTACACAAAGAAAAATTTATTGTATCTGTCGAGGTCTGGTGCTGTTGTTGAGTAAACACTTTTCGAATCAAATATTCTTGTTTAAAGAAATTCCTATCGTTAGTATTTGACTCGCACTGAGAGTAATTATTTATATTGAAAACGACGCCAAGAGCAGGGTCAGAAGCCACCTGATAAACCGTTGCTTTGTCATTTAAAACCCCACCAGAAACAGCGTCCATCTTCAGATATTGCGTTGTTCCCACAGGAACATAGTAACAATCTGTTGTTATAGATGTTGACACATTTTTTATGGTTCCATTATTTGCATTAGAATAAACCGTTCCAAAATCAAAACTATTTTTATCTGCTCTGATATAACATCTCTGCGGAACAGATATTGTTCCGCTGATATACAGTTTGGCTGTAACAGGAATAACTGTGTCGCCAGCTTTATTACGCACAGTTAATTTAAACTCTAATAATTTAATATCATTAAAAGATATACTCTTTGCAGAAATGTTTTTCGGGAACTTTGCATAAAGATAAGGCATTCCACTATCAGCATGCATATAAGCTGCGATTGCATAATTACACCCCACCGAAATATTGCCACAATATCCTTGGGCAGATGCAGAGGCTTTGGCTGTATCTTGTTGCGAAACAGGCGGAGAATTAAAACTGTTATCAATAGCAGCACGGGTATTCCATATTCTCCCCACAACAGCCCGGTTGTTCTCATATATCCCAACAACTGGAGGGTTGTCTGGAAACGCAAGAGTGAACATATAATTGTTACCTGCGTCATCGGTTATAGTGGCTACATGTCTTGTTATCTCAAGAGAATAATTTGCTTTGCCATTATAACCTAATGAAACAAGTCCTCCTGTGCATAAAAAAGTTAATGGATAACAAGGGTTTGAGTTAAAGGATGAAATATTCCCGGACGTATTCATATTCAGCTGGCTTACCTTAAACCAATCACCTGAAACAGCTCCTGAGTCTGCAACACCAAAACTCTTATTAACGTTAATAGTCTGATCTCCTGGGATGAAAACGCCAGCCATTGTTGTTTTCGCCCACAACAGACAGAGCAGTAATATAAAAACACTTTTCTTTTTTGTCATATGCTAAATACTCATACGCAAGAATTGTATAGAAAACTCTCTGAGCATCAGTTATATGTAATATTCATATTAACTGATGTCTCTATATTTCCAGGGGTTATGGCTGCATTGCTGCTGTCTTTAAGCACCGCAGCCGTAACACAAAAATTAAACGAAGCTGAATTGTCAACCAATATATTTTGTAACTTTTTAAGCTGAATTCTTTTTTCTTTATCATCATAAAGTCCTATTACAACACCTGATGCATAACCCGCACCTGATTTGTTCCTTATAACATTGTTATTCGTGTCAATTTTATCACCAGAAAATGATATTTTAACATTATTAACGTTTGTACAGTCTGTAAAATTGAAACCCACCGTTTTTTTTACATTTCCCTGAACTATGTCAAATATCTGAAACTCACCGAAGTCAACGTCCAGCGTTGCATTATCCAGTTTACACATTGGTGGTTCGATATTAACCGTGAAAGTCATATCGACAGACTGAGATGCTTCATCGCCACCGATAGCTCCGACAGAAACAAAAAGCAAAAGCCATAATGCATTTAAACAACGCCTCATCGGTTGTTTCCTTACATATGATGCATCTGTAAAAGTGATTTTATACATTTGTCCCTTTCACTACCTTTAATGACATATAACTCTTTCGTACACAATAACTCCACGGTCATTCACATAACCATATACGTATGTTCCGGGCGTCATTCCGTTACCTACAGACTGCTCCATATCTGGCTCCAGCATCAGTGGCATGTCCTCTGCTCCCCTGCCGCTACCATTCTTCATTTCCGTCAATGTCACATAATGCCGACCACGGTTATGCAGTATCAACATTCCTCCCTGACGGATGTCACAGGACAGCACCGGTTTTTCCTGTTCTGCTCCGGCTGTGCGTGAACGCAGAAACACTTTCAGTCTCAGCACAATCGGAATGGTCAGCCTGTTACGACTGTCAGACGCTGTCGACGGTATCAACCTGATAACCAGCCAGTTCAGTCCTTCCTTTCCCTCACGCCACTGAGACAGAGACGGCGCAATCAGCAGGCGGCGGGAAAAATCTGGCTCCAGCCGGGACAGTTCCGGATACACATGCCCCTTCCTGACACCATTTTCATCCTCAAGCCAGGTCTGCATCAGCCATGGGCGGGAGCCAGGATTAGTGACAGTCAGGCTGCCCGTAGTGGCCTCCGCCTCATTCTCCCTGATAATTACTCGGCTTTTTTCCGGATACGGTATCTGACCACCGGACTCAGCATGCACCTGACCGGCACAGAGGCTGGTCAGGACAATCACAATCATGCATCTCAGCGACATACCGCCATCGCCTCCGTCACGGGAGCGGACTGCTTTTTATCCAGTGGCAGGCTAAAATCGACATGGCACTGTTTTCCTCCACTTCTCACCGTCAGCCGACCTTTCTCCGGTACACCGGCCAGATAGACCCGCCCACCATCGCCTACAATGCCGGTGTTCTCCTTACCTGACGGCATACCGTCCAGAGAAACAACTGTGCCAAACGGCAGAATACTGCCGTCAGGACGTTTCAGGGTGAACACAACTTGCCCCCCCCGATACACGGTGTAATCCAGAACCACTACCGCGCCACGGGAGGGTACAGTACGTGCTGACGTTTCTGCCAGTACGATATCGTCCGGCAGACCGTCAGTACGCAGGTCAATCCGGTTTTCGGTATATAACTGTGGCGATGAAATCAGCGCCGTTCCCGCCCAGGTGGTTCGTCCGCCCGTACTGGTGCCGATACCAGACACTCCGCTGGCATTAACCACAATAGCACCATTATCCGTCACACTGTTGTTGCCAAACGCCACACCACCGCCCCAGGCCACCGCAGAGCCGGACAGGCTGAAATCCGTTGTTCTGTACCCGCCACTGTGGGTATATCCCAGAGATGCCGTGCTGAAATCACCATTCCAGGTCAGGGAGGCACTCTGCCCTTCATCAGCACCACCATTACCCCAGTTTCCTCCCACGCGGTAACGTATTTGTGTCTCAGGCACACTGCCACTCAATGTGGCAGTTTGTCGCAGCTGGCGGTCCGTGCGTGTTGCACTCCATGACACCGAAGAGGAGGTTGGCTCCTCACGCCCAAGCAGACGGCTCAGCGGAACGCTCATGTAGAAATCAATCTGCCGGTTGTTATCGTAGCCATAGCTGCTCCCCCTCATCTGGTCCATGGAGAAGGTGGTACTGAAATAAATATCTTTCCAGCTAAAGCTGTGGGACAACGAGAACGAGCGGTTCACCTCGCCACTGGTCCAGTAGTCCTGCTGCGATGCACTCAGAGAGACCGAGCCCAGAGTACCCAGTGACTGATTCAGACTCAGGCTCATCCGGTTTTTCAGACGATTTTCCCATACATAACGGGCCTGCTCCGTCCGGGACACAAAATCACTGAAGGAATAGAAATCCTTCGTTGAATAACGATAAGTGGCCAACGTCACAGTCGTGCCCGTATCCACCTGGCTTTTGGAGTATTTCAGTCCATATGACTGACCGGTATGAAGATCGTCATACTTTTCAGCTCGCGATACAGAAACGTCGGCAGAGACAGCCCCCACGCGCCCCAGCGAAAGGGTACTGCCAATACCTGCCGACTGATATTTTCCTGCCTGCAGTGTTTCACCAAACACGGTGATACCGTGACTGAAGCCACGGGACCATGCCCCATAAACAAACGACGGGGCATCATAATAATCTTCCGAGCCGCTGTTATCGTAACGCCCTGCGGACAGTTCAAATCCCGACACGCCCTCACGTTTCATCTCCGGCAGTGTTGAAAAAGGCTGAATAAAGCTGTGCTCACTACCATCCGATTCCCTGACCGTGACCACCAGGTCTCCGGAATAACCGGAGATACTAAAGTCATTCAGCTCAAAAGGACCTGCGGGTACGTTGGTCTGATATACCTGACGCCCGTTCTGGGTTACCACCACAACCGCCTGCGTGCGCGCAAATCCCCGGATGGACGGCGAGTAGTTCCGCAGACGGGAGTTCAGCATGTCATCATTACTGTAAAGGCGGACACCCCGGAAGCTGACCGGGTCAAGAATCATCCCGCCAGTGGACACATCACCGATACGCAGGGAGGCACGCAGCGCACTGATATCACGCTCAAGCCAGGTGTTGTAGAAACTGGTACTCTCACTCCGGCTGTGTGCCCACCGGGAATCAGTCAGATACTGACTGTAATTACCGGATGTTCTCAGACGCCACGGTCCCAGGTTAAGTCCAAACCGGGCGCTGACGTACAGACTCCGCGATGAATAATCATCAGAATTATTCCGGTTTCCGGTCAGACTGTAATCCATCAGCAGGGCCGGAACTCCATTATCCCAGGTATCCGGCGCGGAGCGTAACTGTGCTGCACGCCCCAGGAAAGCCTGTGGTACGCGAATATCGACCCTGCCCTCTCCCTGATTAAAGGTGACACAGCTGTAGGGAGTCTGAGACATAAAATCGGCGGAAGAGATAACACCATCCTTCTGTTCCGGGCGATGTCCTGCATCCAGCAAATTATTAAAGAAATCCGGCGGGAAATCAGGCAGCAACCCTTTGTCCCCGGTATTACGGAAACTCAACTTTTTACGGGTATAGAAATTATCATTCACCCAGATACTGACCTCCTGCTCTCCTTCAATTCCACCGCCGGGATGTGAGAATACAGACAGGTCAATATTTTCACCATCAATACCAGCCGCCAGCAGTGACGGGTCAAAATAATCTCCACCCACCGCACGGTTGCTGATAAAAACAAGCAGTGATGGTAATAATAAGTTTTTTCTCAGTTGCATAATACTCCGTCAATACCGGATGTATTTATTATTCAGTCACCACAGGTATCTGTTGCTCAAGAACAAGAGGCACAGAAACTCCCTCCCCCACAACTGCTTTCTGCTGTTGGGGAATAAATGAAACGGAGATGTAATACAGCTTCTCCCGGTTGTCTTTTTTTTCCGGGAGATAAATAAGCCCGACTTTCACATCATCACGTTTATTAAGGAGGCGGACTGGCGGACTCAGCGCAAAGGGAGTCTCTCCCTGGCCGTCTGACCTGATAACCCGTGCTGTAATGATATATTCGTTGTCTGTGTCGTTATAAACCGTAAAATAAAAAACACGGCTGTCCTTCACGGTTATTTTCATGGGTTCCACGGCGACCCCTCTTTCAGGTTCCAGTGTCTTCCCTTGCGCTGATATAAATAAAGAAATTACAAATAAAACCGTCAACAGAAAAATATTAACGGACGATTCCCTCATATTCGCGCACCGCCCCGTAATCATTCACGACGCCATATTTTATGCGACTGCCGGTACCGGCACTAACATCCACCGTTACGCTCTTCTCCGGCGAGATAAACCATGAAACGCCTTTACCCTGATAACGTTTACCACCCGCGTTCACATAATTAAGTTGAACAACATAACGTGTGGGATTATGAACTGTTATTTTCCCCCCTTTATCAGCACGCCACTGCAGAGTCTCCGGCTGCTGAGATTTACCGGCAAGTGCTGCAGGGCGGTAAATCATGGGGACCTTGAACCGGTATGCAAGACTGAGCTGCGCACTGATTTTGTTACCGTCAGCTTTCTGCTCACTGCGCTCACCACCTGGCAGTGAGTTAGAGACTGCCCAGTACAGGGTCTCCCGGTCTTCCTGAACCTCGCCTTTTTTTACAATACGGACAGTAAACGTGGATGAGGGCTCCACGCGAAAAACCAGCGGAACAGATGTAAAAGCATCAGTGCGTTTTTCGTTAATATCCTCAACCCATGCCTGAACGAGCCATGGGAGTCTGGCATCGGAGTTATCAATCCGGTATGAGGTGCTGCTCTGGCGCCCGTCGAAGATAAGCGTGCTTTCTCGGGGGCCAAAAGACGCTGCTCCTGCATACGAACAGAGCAGAGCCCCTGCGACAATAAAAGCAGAATAGAGTTTACGCATAAACCAGCTCCTAAACTGGGCCACATAAAGTGGCCCAAGAGCATAAAAAAACAACAAGATAAAGAAAAATATTAATTAACCACCAACGCCTGCAGCTGCTGCCTTGATAGTCATAATACCTGTGGCGTCAACAACACCAGCTTTCACATTTCCCGCATCGCCAGTAGCTTTCATATAGGCTGTCAGAGCAATTGTCTGTTCTGACTCTGCCTGACCGCCTACCTGTGTAACACCAGCATTTTGGTTAGCACCAATCTGAATAGCTTTATGTTCCGGATCTGCAATATATACACCCACTCCTGATGCAGACGTGTCGCCGGATTTAGGAATCAGATAATCCGATGCATGTGCATCTTGCCCAGGCAGACCATTACCATCGCGGATGGTATAGGTAATATTAGTCGTTGTCGGATCACAGTTGGCCAGAGAAACTGTGAAAGACTGGAATGGTGACTGACCACCATTTGCTAAAGCTGCTGCTGACGCTTCCCCCAGAGAAATTGTTTTAGTCAGATCACTGGTACTGACTTGACACAAACTGGAGGTGACTTTACCGGAAAAGTTCAGAGTTGCGGAGCTTGCTGAGTTATCAGCTTGACCATTAGTCAACGCAGCCATAGCACTACCACTAAGAAATGCAGAAACCACTGCCAGAGACATAACCGTCTTTTTCATAAAGTCCTCTTATCAATAAGAAAGAATCAGATAAATTTCTCTTCAGGTTGTCTGCTCTGCAGGCCTGAGAAAGTGCTATCCACTTCATCTGTCGGGATACCAGCCTGTGCATGCCCTGCGGCACAACATATCCATGGCTCTCAGGCTGGCGACTGCAGAGCAAACCAGCTGTTTTGACCCCAACGTAAATCCAGTTTTACAGTTAGGACCAAACTGTAAAACTGACTCGCCGCATAACAAACAACTCAACAAAAACACAGTAAGTACAATGCATTACCATGTATTTGGGGTGTCTGCTGATTTCTATTCAGCTTGATATCTTAGAAAAATATTGAGGAAATTTGATTTCTGGTAATTACGCACGATTGGAAAAATGGCAAAAAATTGACATCAATCAATAAACGCTACCGTTCGGCTTGATTAAAAACTCTAATCAACTCAAGTATTGCGCTTTTTATTAACATAAATAAAATGTTTTACAGTTTGGTCCTATTTGTCTAACCGCAGCTTCTTTTTTGACCATACATTGCGGAATCTTTCAACATTACTCGCTGTATATATCACTGTATGCCTGATATTACGGTGCCCCAGATAGTCTTGTATCAAACGGGTATCCACACCACGATCAGCAAGAGCAAAGCCACAGGCATGCCGCAGCATATGAGGATGTGAATGCACTTCAATTCCAGCCTGTTCGCCCAGATGCTTTATCACCTGCCACACCCGCTGCCGTGTCAGCCCTCCCCCCTGCCGGGATACAAACAGCCATTGACTTTCCGCACCGGGAAGTGAACTTCTGACTTTCAGCCATGCCTTCAATATCCGGGCCTCATCATTTTGTATCGGATGTATAGTACTAAATCCGTTTTTCATTCTCTTTATATGCAGGCACCTGTCCTGCAGGCTCACATCAGTCAGTCGCAGGGCACAAACTTCACTCACCCTGAAACCATGAATGAAACTCATATAAAGCAGACAACGATCACGCTCCGGTGTGCTACTTCTTCTTGCCTCTGCAAGCAAAAGTTCTACTTCTGATTGTGTCAAATATTTACGTTGCTTCATTTTTTATCTCTCTTTTTCTTATAAATCTGATATATTAACAGCAGCCAATATACTTAACTGATTGATATTAATACAATAATATACAAAAACTTTCAGTTTTCGGCTTGTGATAGCAAATGGTCAGTTGACGGACATACTCGAAGGGATGTTCTTGAAAAAAGCAATACATATAGATTTCCAAGGAAAAGAGGCAATATCCTTTATGTGTGGGGAATCATCCGATGATCGTCCTTATGCAAACTATGCAGTTGAAGGCCATAACTCCATAACAATATGCTAGACTTAGTAAGTTTCTACATGAAGAGCGGCAGCAATCTGTTTCAGAATGAGAGTGTCGAACCGGGCGTTAAAGATAATTACTGGTCGGTCCCCGATTGCATGGCGCAGCTGCGGCGCCACATCTGTCCATGATGGTGCGCCGCAGAGAGCCTGCTCACTGATACCATGCACGGCGGCGGCCTGCGCCCCGATGGCGACCGTGGGCTTCAGCCTGGTTTCAAATACCACCTGACCGGCCGCATCGGTCAGGCCGATTTCCAGGGCTTCCGCGGTATTGTCCAGTCCTGTCGTTTCAGTATCCAGAAAGAGCGGTGCCAGACTCAGCCAGTCATATGCCTGCCGTGCCATCCTGCCATTGGCGCTGTTTAGTCTGGATAAAACGGAAAGCCGCTGACCAGCCAGCAGTTGTTTACTCGTCAGTGGGCGTTTCTCACGCATCGGAACACAGTCTGCAATTCGGTATACAGCGAACCTGCCACCATAAGTGTTTTTATACCACTTAACCGGCTCAGCACCGGGGGCAGGCTTCATTCTGAATTCATCGCGCAGACGTCCTTTCGAGAAACACCTGTCTTCGGCAATCGCCTGCGCACGTCTGGTGACCAGCTCATCATTATTCATGGTTCTTGCATCTCCGTCAGACGTTTTTATATCCGGACAGCCTCTCTATGGCCACTTCTGTGCAGTATGCAATACACGCAGGATATACACTTTTCCCCACTGGCTGTCGACCTCATAAACCAGAACAAAATGCGGGTGAATAACCAGTTCCCGGGAGCCTTCCACACGACCGTTGCGGCCTTTATACGGCTGCCTGGCCAGACTGCTGGCTGAATAACCAATCCGTTCGTCCAGTTCAATGGCGGCCATCAGGTTCTGCTCCGCAATGTACTCACGAATGCGCTTCCTGTCCTGGCTGGCCAGCATGGTCCAGAATATCTCCATCATTTACCGGCGACCTTCCTGCTCATTTCATCCCGCCATGCAGCAGCGGAAGATTCGACCATGTCATGGGGAAGTATATCGCCGCGCCCGAGTTGCTGACGTCCTGCCTCAACCTGGTCACGGAACCAGGTATTATGCTGCCGTTCAACGGTCTGGCGCATAAAATCCCGGATTAACTGAGAGCCATTACGGTCCATGCTTTTTGCAGCGGCCATAAAAGCATCTTTCAGTTCAGCGTCGATTCTTAAACTCATATTAACCTGTGCCATTTATCACCTCGTCATTACTACGTATATACACAGTATATAATAATTCAGATATCGTCACCAGGATATGCCGCGCCAGCATGGGCCGGTTTCAACAGCGTTTGTAGAGTCAACAATCAACGAAGTGATCGGCCAAAAAGCAGCAGATGCAGTGGAGTAAAAAGGGCGCGCATTATTTGTTACAGACCAGAACGGCAGTCCTGAATAACGAACTACAAGACAAATTCGCCAGTTGGTATCCTGGTTGTACGATAGACGCTCAGAGTAGAGGGACGTTATCCGCGATGGCAGCATAGCTACTGCCCCAGGGTTTTTCATGTTCTCCAATCATCAATAAGTAGCACATCACCTTCAGAAAGGGGGAGTAATTTCCCTGACAGATGCAGGGAGAACGCCCTGCCGGCCAGTACCACAGAACAGACAAAAATCAAGTTCATTCCGGAACAGTGACAGTACGTCTGAAAAAGATAACACAAGTACGAAAAACATGACCGCGCCGACCAGCGGCCACTCATCGGATTTCATGAGGGTTATCGTTATATTAAATTAATGTTGTACCCCTTGTGGGCACGCAAGAAGCACACAGAAAAAAGCAACAAAAAAAACAGAACTCAGATCAAAACGCAAGTCATTCCCCCTTCCTGAAAGGGGGCTTTTTTTGTTTAGTGCTGTTTGCGGCGCCGGAACTTTTCGTACCGTTCCCGCAGGATACGCTCGCCTGCCGCTGCCCGCACCCGGGCATGATGTTCCTGCTCCCTGCGTGCATGTACTTCACGCCGCACCGCCAGTGCATTCACAACGCCAGCCACACAGCAGATAACAATGAGCAGAAACAGAACTGTCGAAAAAAACCACATATCCGGTACTCCCTGAAAACACGGTTCCAGTACCGGTATCATGCTGTTTTCGTCACAACCAGGCAATTATCCGGTGAAGCGACTGTTTGCCAGAATCTGGCGAAGTACACTGTTCAGAAAAAACATCTTCCTGGCCCGTGTGGCAGCCACATAGAGCAGGTTGAGTTCATCCCGCCGTCTATTTTCATTTTCCGAACCGTCAGAATGTCAGGGACAATGCCCGGGCATACGCGACATGCCATATTTTTTTATCTTTTGAGGTGTTTAAATTCCTGTCTCTCAATAACGCCTTTACACTGATGATACAGTAGTGACTTCAGGGTGTTTATTTGTGGATGCATTTTAAACATACCATCGCTTAAAATCATATGAAGAGGGGTACATCTCCTGGCACCATGCTGTAGATTTAATAGAACAAGCATGCCTGATTGTAAATGCTCACGAATACGATATACCGGCAACCATCCATATCCGAGCTGAAAGATTACAGCCTCAATTGCAGCATCAATAGAGGAAAAGAAATACTGTTCAGCGAACCCGCTCTGTAAATATCCTGTCTGACCTTTAATTCGTATATGAGGATATCTACTCAGTATGTTATCATCAATATAATCGACCATTAGCTAATGGGTGTTCGCAATGAACCACGCCAGCAAACTCAACATCCATTAACCATTCCCCTCGTTTATCCTGTAATGTTCTTTTTGTCAAAATACAAATATCGGCATCCTTTCCTGGCGTTTCATCCTCTGTTATTTCATGTGTTTTTATTTGAGTTGATGGATAGATTTTACAAAAATCCTTTATTACACTAAATAATATGTCGCGTGGAAAAATACAATCAACATAAAGGCTCAGTCGGGGGGCAACACGTCCACTAATCTGCTCCGCTTTTAATTCAAGCTCAGAAAATGCCTGAAGCAAAGGCCTGACATGAGAAAGAAGAATCTCTCCCGCAGGTGTCAGTACAGACCGGCGCCCCTTTGCCTTTAAAAGTATGATTCCAGTTCGCTCCTGTAATAATGACAGATTATAGCTGACAGATGACTGACTGCGACAGCTTTCCTGTGCTGCCGCCTGAAAGCTGCCTTCACGGACCACCAGGTCAAGAAGCTCCCATTGTTCAAGCGTGGTTTTAAGCATAATTGTTCTATTTTTTGGTTCAGAACTATCAATAAATTAATATATTCATTCAGACACATCTTGATTATTATAAAAAAAACTGAAGGAGATAACCATGCATACCTTTGAGAGACATGATCTGTCCGGTCTGGTAGGTAAACACCTAGTTTACACCTATGATAATGGCTGGAATTATGAAATTTATGTGAAAAATGCAACAACTCTCGATTATCGAATCCACAGTGGGATTGTTGCCAACAGGTGGGTAAAAAATCAGCATGTTTATATTGCAAGAGTCGCAACGGAGGTATTTAAGATTTCATGGACAGAACCAACAGGAACTGATGTATCTCTTATCGTAAACCTCGCAGATAAGCTCTTTCATGGAACCATCTTTTTCCCGAGATGGGTTGTAAACTCACCGAAAAAAACGGTTTGTTACCAGAATGAACATATCCCAGAAATGATATCATACCGGGAAGCCGGGCCGGCCTATCCAACTGAAGTTATTGATGAGTTTGCGAAAATTACATTTGTAGAAGATTGTGGCCCGGATAATGAAAGTGTCATTTGCTGTGCGGCCAGTGAGTTACCGGAAGACTTTCCAGAATATCTGCAGCAATAAGGTCTGAATGAAATGAAAATACACAGCATATATTCACCAGCTTCGTTATTGTGTGGCATATCACTGATATTTTCTACGGGATGTACAGCAGCAACCGGGCACAACCATCTGGCTGGATACACAACAGATGCAGAAGTAATAACGGTCCCTATAACAAGAAATCAGACAGATGCGATTGGAGTGGATTTGCCCCTATATTTCCAGACACCTGTTATCACTTAACCCATTACTGGCCT
>ERZ772855.747-NODE-747-length-35434-cov-18.972046_pt1 | contig 35434 bp, 28 predicted proteins | sample MGYA00511900_ERZ772855 | MGnify/ENA primary metagenome ERZ772855 (study PRJEB29015, sample SAMEA2737701) | human gut metagenome | biome: human gut; feature: human-associated habitat; material: faeces | place: China | collected 2012 ... | reverse complement strand
ACAACGGCTATAAGGTCTACTGGTCCGACGGCGCCCAGCTGCCGCCCCAGCACGCCGACGCCATCGCCGCCCAGCTGGAAAAGATCGACATCTTCACCGGCGTGAAGCGCATGGACTTCGAGGAGGCGGTGCAGGCCGGTCTCATCGAGATCATGGGCGAGGAGACGGATCGCGCCTTTATGAAGGAGGTCATGGCCATGGTCAACGACCGCGAGTCCATGTCCAAGGTGGCCGACACCTTCAAGGTGGTCTACACCCCGTTCCACGGCTGCGGCTGGAAGCTGGTGCCGGAAGCCCTGCGGGGTCTGGGCGTCAAGCACCTGTACTGCGTGGAGCAGCAGATGGTGCTGGACGGCAGCTTCCCCACCGTGGCCTCCCCCAATCCCGAGAATCCCGAGGGCTTTTATCTGGCCATCGAACTGGCGGACAAGGTCGGTGCCGACTTCATTCTGGGCACCGATCCCGACAGTGACCGCGTGGGCATCATGGTCCGCGACCATACCGGAAAGTTCGTGGCCGTCACCGGCAACCAGACCGGCGTGCTGCTGCTGGATTACCTGATCGGTGCGCTGCGCCGCGCCGGGAAAATGCCGGAAAAGCCGGTGTTTCTGAAGTCTATCGTCACCACCAACATGGCCCGTACCGTGGCCGAGGCCAACGGCGTTACCTGCTGCGACACCTTCACCGGCTTTAAGTTTATGGCCGAGAAAAAGGCGGAGCTGGAGTCCTCCGGCCAGGGTGAGGTCATTCTGTCCTACGAGGAGAGCTACGGCTATATGATGGGCGACTACGTCCGCGACAAGGACGCCGTCACCGCGTCTCTCATCATCACCGAGATGGCGGGCTGGTACGCCGCCCAGGGCATGACCCTCTACGATGCGCTGCAGGCCCTGTACGTCAAGTACGGCTGGTACGGTGAAAAGACCCACAATCTGGTGATGCCCGGTGTGGACGGGCTGGAGAAGATGGCCGCACTGATGAAGCATCTGCGCCAGACGCCTCCCGCTGACATCGCCGGGGTGGCCGTCACCGTCCGTAAGGACTATGCCAACGGAACCGCAACCGATTGCGCCACAGGGGTTTCCAGCCCCATGGAGCTCCAAGGAAGTAACGTGCTGCGCTACGAGCTGGCCGATGGCACCACCATTCTGGTGCGCCCCTCCGGCACAGAGCCCAAGATCAAGATCTACATCCTCACCCGCGGCAAGGACGCAGCGGAGCGGGACGCCAACCTCGTCAAATACTCCGCATGGGTGGAGACCCTGGTCAGGTAACAGCGGCGCGCCCCTTTTGACCCCCGATTTTCGTAAAAAAGAACTGCATGATGAAGAAAAAAAGAGACTGGGAACTTTCCCAGTCTCTTTTCTGCGTTTTTTTGCCGAAACGGTTATCTCCAGATCTCGCTGTAGAAGTAAACGGCCAGCATACCCGGGCCCACATGTGCGCCGGTGACAGGTTCATGACACACGGTGAGGATCTCTCCGGTGCAGCCCACCTGCCGCAGCTTGGTGGCCACCACCAGCGCGTCCGCCGGAGAACCGGCGTGGGAGATGCCCACGGGGGCGCTGCGGTCCTCCACCATCTGGTCGTACAGCTTCACCAGCTCCTCGATGCCGGCCTTCTTGCCGCGGACCTTGGAGAGCATCACGATCTTGCCCTCCTCGTCGCCCTCGAGGATGGGTTTGATCTGTAGCAGCGTACCGGCCAGCGCCGCACCGCCGGAGATGCGGCCGCCCTTGCGCAGGAACTTCAGCTCGTCCACCATAAAGTGCTGGCGCATCTTGCCGCACAGCTCCTCACAGCGGACCTCGATCTCCTCGATGACGCGGCCCTCCGCCGCCAGCTTGGCAGCCGCCAGCACGATGAGGCCTTCGCCCAGGGACGCGCCCCGGCTGTTCAGCACGCGGATCTTCCGGTCCGGATACTCCTCGGCCAGCTCCTTGGCCACCAGCCCCACGCCCCAGCAGGTACCGCTGACGCCGCCGGAGAGGCCGATATACAGCACATCGTCGCCGTTTTTCAGATGCGGCTCCATTTCCCGCCGGGCGGCGTCCGGTGTAACCATGGAGGTCTGCACCACGGCGCCGTGCCGCATGGCCTCGTAAAAGCTGCGGCCATCGAACTCCGCGTTGATATCCGCCGGCTGACCGTCTATGGTGTAGGTCAGGCAAAGCTCACCGATGCCGTACTGCTCCAGCAGGTGCTTGGGCAGGTTTGCCGCGTTGTCGGTCATAATACGTACCATAACAGTGTTCTCCTTTTTGCTTTCGCATACTATGCCAGCTGCGGCACGACCCACTGGGCCAGTGTGTCAAACAGCTGCCGGTATCCCGGCATGGTCAGGTGAATGCCATCCGCCGAAATGAGCTCCGACAGATCCCGCTGCGGCAGGAAACGGCGGCGCACGTCGATCAGCGGCAGACCCTCGCGCATGGCGAAGGAGGCCACCGTGTCGGAATACAGCTCCTGATGCCGATAGATGCAGCCCACATCGCCCAGCCAGCGCATGATACTGTCTCGGCTGAGGCCGCCCCTACAAATATAGTCCAAATAACGAGCGCCGTCAATAGGCGGAAGTGTCATCAGCACCGGCTGCACCCCCACGCGGGCCAATTCTGTTACCGTCTGCTTCAATTTGGACAGAAATTCCGGCAGCTCCGTGCGGGGCCTGTGGTCCCCCTCGGGGTCGGCGGCGATGCTGGCCCAGTCGAAATCACTGTCGTTGCCGCCGTAGGCCACCAGTGCCCAGCGGGCGTCCATACCACGGGCCACGTCGTGCTCCACCAGCGAGAGTCCCTTGCTGATGGTGGAGCCCATCTTGGCGCGGTTCACCACCTCCAGCCGCTCCGTGGGGTACTGGGCCATGACCTCCGAAAGATGAAAATGATAGCGCATGGCGGCGTCCGGCACCGTGGCCTTCAGCAGCGAATCTCCATAGATATAAGCACGCTCCATGATCTGCCCTCCTTGGCGTCTTTTTACATAATATAGCATATTAGATTTCCTGCGTCAAGGTATTCGTTACACGTTTTTCTTGTCAGCTGCGTCATCTTGTGATATAGTGTATTACGTTCACTGACAAGGAGGCGTCTTTATGCAATACGACAAAAGTCTTGTGGCCCATAAGCTGCTGCGCTGGGACAAGTTCATCACCGATTACCATCTGCCGGAGTGGAACTCCATCCCCGATTTCGGCCTGTATATGGATCAGGTCATCGTGCTGCTGGAGCAGTATCTCAGCTTCATCCCCACGCCGGCGGGGGCCAAGGAGCATATCGTCACCTCCGCCACCATCAACAACTACGTGCGGCTGAAGATCATGCCCGCGCCGGTGAAGCGGAAGTATCATCGGGTACACATCGCCTATCTGGTGATGATCCTGACCATGAAGCAGAGTCTCAGCATCAGCGACGTGCAGAAGGTCATCCCGCCGATGGACAGCAGCGAGGATGAGGTGCTGTCTGTCTATGAGGACTACTCGGAGAAGTTCCGGCGGCTGGCGCTGTTTTTCAACCAGCAGGTGCAGTCCGCCGCAGAGGGCGTCCGCAGCACGGAGCAGAGCAGCGACAACGCCGTGGAGCTGCTGGTCATTGAGAGCGCCCTGATCGCGGGCTTTTCCAAAATTCTGGCGGAGAAGCTCATCCGTCTGTGCGGCGCGGACACGGAGGATGTACTGGCGGCGGAACAGGCCAAAGAGGAATAAAAAGAGAGGGCTGCGCCCTCTCTTTTTTATTTGCCGCGTTTGTTGACCTTCTCCTTGTTGAACATGCAGAAGGCCGTCATGATGAGGATGCGCAGGTCAAAGGCCGGCGTCCAGTTTTCGATATAGTACAGGTCGTACTCGATGCGCTTTTTGATGGATGTGTCGCCCCGCAGGCCGTTGACCTGCGCCCAGCCGGTGATGCCGGGCCGCACCTGATGCTTTACCATATAGCGGGGGATCTCCTCCTTGAACTGCTCCACGAAGAAAGGCAGCTCCGGCCGGGGGCCGATGAGGCTCATGTCGCCCTTGAGGACGTTGAAGAACTGGGGCAGCTCATCCACAGAGCACTTGCGGATCAGGGAGCCGAACCAGGTCTTGCGGTCGTCCACGTTTTTGCTCCAGCCGGTGTTTTCGCTGCTGTTCACCCGCATGGAGCGGAATTTGTACATGTAAAAGTTCTTTTTGTCCTTGCCCACACGCTCCTGCCTGAAAATGATGGGACCGGGGGAGGACAGCTTCACGCCGATGGCGGCGATCAGCATCAGCGGCGAGGTCAGAATGATGAGTACCAGAGAGCAGATGATATCCGCCGCCCGCTTGAGGAAGGCGTTGCCCAGATTGTCCAGCGGAATACGGCGCAGGTTGATGAGCGGCAGGCCGTTGACGCTGTCGAACTGGGGGTTTGCGGGCATGTAGCGCACGTAGGACGGCACCACGGACAGCTTGGTACCGTCCTTTTCGCAGGCGTTGATGATGCGGCCCATCCAGCGGCCTTCCTCGGTGGGCAGGGCCACCACCACCTCGTCCGGCTTCTCGCTGGCGAAGATGGCGTCCAGCTCCTCGTAGCTGCCGCAATAGGGCAGGGCATCCCAGCAGCCGCGCTCGGCCACGTAGCCGATGACCCGAAAGCCCAGGTTCTTATCCATGGCGACGCGGGTCAGGTACGCCTCCGCGCCCTCGCCGTGACCCACCAGCAGCACCCGCTTCTGGTTGTAGCCCATGGCGCGGCAGCGCCGCAGCAGCAGGCGCATGGCAGCGCGTTTGCCGGTGAGCAGCAGGGTACTGACGGCGTAGAAAAACACCACCGTCCAACGGGAGGTCTCGCCGAGGCGCAGCACGTAGATGGCAGCCATGACGATCAGCGACACCAGCAGCTCCAGCGCCGCCACGCGGCTGGCCTCCATGTGGAAGCGCACGGTACGAAACGACTCGTACAGCCCTGCCACGGCGAACACCGCCAGCGTCAGGGCCGCGGCCACCACGCCCAGCCAGATGTAGTAGTTCAGGGGCATGCCCCTCACGCCGCGGAACAGGCTGAAGCGCAGCCAATAGGACACCAGCATGGCCAGAAATACGGCCAGTCCATCGGTAAAGACGTGCAGCTGGTTGAGCAGACGTTGATTTTCCCGCATCATTGCGTTTTTCCCTCCATGACAGACAGATAGCGGTCCATCACCTGCGGCAGCACCGCGTCCAGCGCGTAGCGCTGCATCTTCTCCCGTCCGGCCTGTCCCAGCTCCGCCCGCAGGGTGGCGTCGGACACCAGACGCTCCACGGCGGCGGCAAAGGCTTTGGCGTCGCCGTAGGGGTACAGCAGGCCGTTTTCCGGCCCGATCAGGTCGGTGTGGCCCTTGACGGCGCTGGCCACCGAGGGCAGGCCACAGGCCATGGCCTCCATGATGTTGAAGGGCAGTCCCTCCGACCGGCTGGAGGATACGGCGATATCCGCCGCCGCCAGCCAACGGGGCATGTCGTGGACTTGCCCGGGAAATACCGTGCGGTCCGCGACGCCCAGCGAAGCCGCCTGAGCGCGGCAGTCGTCCAGCAGGGCGCCGCTGCCGGGCAGCAGGAGCTTCACGTTTTCCGGCAGGCCGGGCAGGGCCTCCAGCAGGGTGTGCTGACTCTTGCGGCCGGAGAATTCCGCCGCGTACAGCAGGGCCACATCGCCCTCCGACAGGCCCAGCCTGTCCCGCATGGTGCGCCGTGCGTCCGGCGCGGTGCGGAAGCGGGTGAGGTCTACACCCATGCCGGGGATCTCCTCCACACGGGGCGCGGCACGGTGGGCCATGGCCCAGCGGGTATCCCAGGCGTTCATGGTCAGGAGCAGGTCCGTCTGGGGCGCGGTCATGGTCTCCGCCCTGGTCAGGAGGCCCCGCTTCAGCCCCGAGGTCTCGTCGTCGAAGAGGTAGCCGTGGACCACGTTGATGAGCTTTGGGCGGTGCTTCAGGCCCCGAAGGGCCCAGCGGGTGAAGAACGCCGCCAGTGACGTATGGGTGATGATGAGGTCGTACTGCTGCCGGATCACCATGGCCCGCAGCTGGGACGCCGCCTGAAAATTGGCGGGCGAGGACATCTTCTTCTCCAGCGGCAGCGACACCGCCCCGTCGGCAAAGGGGATGTCGCGAAGGGGGCCGCCGCAGGCCACCTCCACCTGCCAGCCCAGCTCGCGGAAGCGGCGCAGGTAGGGCAGGTGGAAGTTAAGAATATGGGAAAATGTGGAGGCTGTGTACAGCACGGACGGCATAGGCGTCCTCCTTTCACCGGAGCGGGGCGGCTCAGCCAAGCATCTCGCTGAGGTAGGCCGCCACGTCGTCCTTCAGGGTGATGGCGCCCAGGTTCTGGGCGTTCCACTCCGTCAGCTTGTCCCGCAGCTGGGATGTGCCCGCCAGGAAGGCGGCGCTGTTGTCGTTATACTGCATCACCAGCCGGAAGCTGGCGTCCCAGGTGTCGGGGTCGGAGGGGGTGTAGTCCACGTATTTGTCCAGCATGGCGAAGCCCTGCTCCGTGCGGCCCAGGCGGAAATCCGCCTCCGCCAGATACTTGGGCACGGAGTTGGAGTTCAGCTTCTCCAGATCCGCCATATAGCGCTCCAGCGTCTCCTGCATACCGGCAGGCAGATCGCTCTCCGCCGAGGCGCTGTATACGTAGGACAGCTTGTGATCCGCCCACTCGTAGGGGTCCAGATCCGCGGCCTCCTGGGCCGCATCGTAGCTGCCCTGCTGGACGAGGCTGGCAGCCCAGAGGTTCATGCACAGCAGCACCGCGAACACGGCCAGGCCCAGGCCCTCCACCCGCGCCATCCAGCGGCGGGCGCTCTCCTTAGCGAAGGTCAGGGGCAGCAGATCGCCGCAGCACAGGTTGACAACGGCCAGCGCGCCATAGCCGAAGGGCAGGAAGTAGCCGCTGGAGAAGATCACCTCCACGGCGGCGTGGATCATCAGGAACAGCAGCAGGGCGCCCAGCGCGGCGGACATGGCGTAAGCCTGCTGCTCCCGCTCCTTCCGCCACAGGCGGAAAACGGCGATGGCGCTGGCCGCCAGCGTGCCCACCCACAGGAGCAGGCCAATGATGCCGGTGTCCACCATGCTCTGGACATAGTGGTTGTGGACGTACTTGGTCTCGTAGTGATAGCTCTGGACGTTGTAGATGCCGTTTTCAAAGGCGCCCATGCCCAGCCCCACAACGGGGCTGCGGGAGAACAGCTTCATGGCGTCCTGGATATACACGGTGCGCTGCACCACGTTGCCCTCGGAGCGCAGGGTCTGGATACGGCCCGCGATGGCCTCCGGCAGCAGCGTGTAGTTCAGCCTCAGCTGGCCGGACGCCGCGCCGTCGTAGCGGATGGCATCGATATGCACCGAGGCGTCGGCAGTGACGATGAAGGTGACGGAGCGATTATCCGCCGGTGCGTTGAAGGACGCGCCGTCCGCCGCGCCGGAATAGGCCGTCTGCTTGCGGTTCATGACGGCGTCCTCCCAGGTTTGGGTCTGGACCTGTACGTTCACGGGGCCGTCGGCCTCCACGTGCAGGGTGTAGGCACCCTCGCTCAGGTACGCGCCGCGGGTGATGCTGTCGCCGGCGGCCATGTCGATGGGGCCGGTCCAGTTCACCGCCAGTACCACGACGGCGGCCACCAGAGCCAGCGCCGCCAGCAGCACGATGTTCACGGTCTTCATCCGCCGGGCCATGCGCTGGGCCAGCGGACGGCCCGCGAAGATATCCAGTGCGCACAGGGCCGCCGCTGCGGCCACAACGGCCAGCAGGGGCAGGATCTGTACCTTCTCCCCCGCCGCAGCGTAGGCAGGCAGCACGGCCAGCGAGGCCGCAGCCGCCAGCACCAGCGTCTCCACCATCAGGAGGAAGGACACGGCGCGGCGCTGCCCCCACTCCATCAGCAGGTACAGCAGGAACGCCGCCGCGATGGCCGCCATGGCGCCGCGGCTCACCGCCAGCAGAAACGCCGTGCTGTTCAGCAGCAGGCAGGAAAGGTGCAGGCAGCGCTCCTTCCGGTCCTCCGCACCGGCGGCCAGACCCAGCGACAGCAGGATGGCTACGCCGGCGGCGCCGGCGAACACGTTGGGGTTTTCAAAAATGGTCTTGAGACGCTGCTCCTGCAGCAGGGTGTTCAGCTGCATGGACGCGCCGAACTGGGCGGTAAAGGACACCATCAGTTTGTAGAGAAGCTGGGTGGACACGGTGTCGATGCTGACCAGGGACACCAGCGCCCCCGCCGTTTCCAGCACCGTGGCGGCGCAGCGCCCCGTGCGGCCCGGCCGCTCCGGCTCCAGCGCCGTCAGCAGCAGAGCCAGACACGCCGCCCCCGCCACCTTCAGAAATTCGTACAGGGCGAACTTCCCGGAGGGGGCGTACAGCGTGGAGATGCCGTCCATGCAGATATAGAGTCCCAACAGCAGCGCGGGCCAGCTCATGCGGCGGCCCAGCTGCGCCGTTTTCACCACGACGCACACCACCGCCGCAGCCAGCAGCAGCAGGGTGATGCCCTTGTTGGCTCCATGCTTCATCAGGCAGGTGATGAGAAAGTAAAAAACAGCCAGCACCGGCACCAGCCACGGACGCCGCAGCTCCTGATGCAGTGAGGCCGCAGATATCTGGTCTTTACGACCTGTTTTCTTTGCCATAACGTTCTCCTTGTCTAAGAGATAGTCTCCGTCCAGTATATCTTTTTCGCCGTTCTCTGTCAATGCGCAGGGGAAATATTCCGCCGCTGCGGCGCATAGTCTTACGCCATAGGAGGTGAGGCGGATGCGCGGTGTGCGCCATCTTCTGGCTTTGGGCACCGCCGCCGTGTGCGGGGTGCTGCTGTATTGCCTGCGCCTGCGGTTCCCCAACCCGCTGACGGAGGCGCTGGGCCCCGCCAACGCCAGTCCCTGGGAGACGGGGAAGCTGGTGTTCTGGGCCATGCTGCCTGCGGCGGCGGTGCTGCGGCGGCTGGAGGGCAGCGGCGGCGCAGGGCTGTGCGCCGCCATCCTGCTGGGTGCGGGGCTGGGGCTGGCCCTTGCCGCCGCAGGGACGGCTCCTGCCGCGGCGGCACTGCTGGCGGCGGCCATGGCGCTGGGCGTCCACGCGCTGGCGCTGGGACGGCTGGGCGGCGACGCCCTGCCGTGGTACGGCGCGGTGATCCTGCTGGCGGTGGCGTATCTCCTGTTCAGCATCCTGCCGCCCACGGGGCGGCTGTTCGCGGAGCAGGCCGGTGTGCCCGCCGCCTCTATCCCCTTTTGACGGCAAGGCGGGCAAAAAAGGTCCCCTGCACTTCCGTGCAGGGGACCTTTTTGTGGGGATGCGGTATCAGGGCATAGTGGCGCGGAGACCGTCGGTGTTGTAGGTACGGCTGAGGGTCTTGCCGTCGGCGGCCACACCGCGGACGGTATAGGCGTAGGTGGTGCCGGACTTGCCGCTGGTGTCCTTATAGGTGGTGCCGCTGACGGAGGACGCCAGCAGCGTCCAGCCGGACGCGCCGTCCACCTTGCGGTAGACGTTGTAGGTCTTGGCGTCGGCCGCGCTCTCCCACGTCAGCTGGATGCCGCCGGTAACGCGCCTGGCGCTGGTCAGCTTCACGTAGTCCGGCGTGGTGGAGGCCGCCGTCACCTTGGCGGTGACGCCGGTGGGGGACATGGGCCCCAGCGTCTTGCCATCGGCGGCCACGCCACGCACCTTATAGCCGTATTTCACGCCCTTCTTCACCGTGGTGTCCTTGTAGCTGCTGCCCTTGACGGAGGAGGCCACCTGCGTCCAGCTGCTGCCGGCGTCCGCCGTGCGGTAGACGTTGTAGGTCACGGCGTTGGCCGCCGTGTCCCAACTCACGGTGATGCCGGCGGAGTCAGCCTTGGCCGAGCGCATCGCAGGGGCAGCGGGGGTGGGCACGGTGCCGTAGGTGATGGTCACCACGGAGCTGTATGCCGAGGCGGTACCGTTCGCCTTCAGGGCGCGGACCTTGTAGTAATAGGTGGTGCCGTTGGCGAGGTAGGAGGTATTGGTATAGCCGGTGGCGGACTGGGTGGACATCAGGCTGTATGTGCCGTCCTTGCTGCGGGCGCGGTAGACCTCATATTTGGCGGCGTCCGTAACCTTGTCCCACTTCAGGGCGGGGCGGCCCTGACTGTCCTTGCTGCCGGTGACCAGCGGTGCGCCGAAGGGAGCCTTGTAGGTCACGGAGACGGGGGTGCTGTCCGGGCCGTAGCTGCCATCGGAGCCCAGAGCGCGGACCTTGTAATAGTAGGTGGTGCCGTTGGCGAGGTAGGAGGTATTGGTGTAGCTGGTGCCGGTGACGGTAGAATACTTGACGTAGTCGCCGTTCATACTGCGGGCACGGTACACCTCGTACTTGGCCGCGCCGGAGACGGCGTTCCACTTCAGGGTCGGACGGCCCTGCGCGTCATTGCCGCCGGTGACAGATGGGGCCGTCAGCTTCAGGCGGCAGGTAACGGATACCACCGCGCTGTACGGGCCGGCGTTACCATTGGCGTCCAGCGCGCGGACCTTGTAATAGTACGTGGTGCCGCTGGTGAGGTAGGAGCTGTTGGTATAGGCGGTGCCGGTGGTAGTGCTGTATTTGGTGTAGGTGCCGTCCTTGCTGCGGGCGCGGTACACCTCGTACTTGGCCGCGCCGGACACGGCCTTCCATGTCAGGGTCGGGCGGCCCTGACTGTCGTTGCCGCCGGTGACGGCGGGGGCGGACAGAGTCTGCTTGTAGGTGACGGCTACGATGCTACTCCACGCGCCCGCCGTGCCATCGGATTTCAGAGCGCGGACCTTGTAGTAGTAGGTGTTGCCGTTTTCGATGTAGCTGGTGTTGGTGTAGCTGGTGCCGGTGACAGTAGAATACTTGATGTAGTCGCCGTCCTTGCTGCGGGCGCGGTAGACTTCGTACTTGGCCGCACCGGTGACGGCATTCCATTTCAGCGTGGGACGGCCCTGCGCGTCGTTGCCGCCGGTGACGGCGGGGGCGGACAGGGTCTGCTTGTAGGTGACGGCTACGATGCTGCTCCACGCGCCCGCCGTGCCATCGGATTTCAGAGCGCGGACCTTGTAGTAATAGGTGGTGCCGTTTTCGATGTAGCTGGTGTTGGTGTAACTGGTGCCGGTGGTAGTGCTGTATTTGATGTAGTCGCCGTCCTTGCTGCGGGCGCGGTAGACTTCATATTTGGCCGCGCCGGACACAGCCTTCCACTTCAGGGTAGGACGGCCCTGACTGTCGTTGCCGCCGGTGACGGTGGGAGCGGGCAGAGTTTGCTTGTAGGTCACGGACACGATGCTGCTCCACGCGCCTGCCGTGCCGTTGGCATCCAGAGCGCGCACCTTGTAGTAGTAGGTATTGCCGTTTTCGATGTAGCGGGTGTTGGTGTAGCTGGTGCCGGTGACGGTAGCGTACTTGATGTAGTCGCCGTCCTTGCTGCGGGCGCGGTAGACTTCATACTTGGCCGCGCCGGACACAGCCTTCCATTTCAGGGTAGGACGGCCCTGCGCATCGTTGCCGCCGGTGACGGTGGGGGCGCTGCTCGCCTTGTAATCCGTGTCGGAGGTCCTGGATTCGTACTGGGTCCAGTAGGGGGTGTTCAGCTTGTCCGTCTCCGCCTGATGATCCCTGCTGAAGCTGGTGAGGCCCTTCAGGAAGTACTCATAGCTCGCGGGCTTGAGGCCCGCGTCCCAGGTGGCGTCCAGACAGTAGTACTTTTCGTCCTCCATACGGACGATGTTCCAGGCGTGATCCGCCGTTCCGTCGTCGTTGTAGGCCTTGCCGGTGATGATACGGCAGTCGACGCCCGCGTCATTGGCCAGACGGTAGAACAGGTTGGCATAGCCCTGGCACACGGCCTTCTTCTGGACGGCCGCGGCGTAGGCGGTGTATTGCGGCCAGTAGGTGGGGTCGTTCATGTGGCTGTAATCGTATTTGACGTTGGCGGTGATCCAGTTGTAGATGGCCTGCACCTTCTGGTAGGTGGTCTTGCCGCCGAGGGACAGCTGGGGCAGGATGGTGTTCCGGATATAGTTGGTCAGCGCGGCCTCCTGCGCGTTGGTGGTGAGCCAGATGGTGTCGCTGTACGTCGTGTCAGGGACATACGTAAAGGTATACCGATAGCCCGAATCGAGGGACTCGCCTGCGACGCTGCAGGACATGGCCGCAAACTGCCAGCGCAGGTAGTCGCCGGTGGTGCCGCTGCCCTCCACGTGGTCTATGGCAAGGTTCCACAGGTTTAAGGCAATCGTTTCCACATCTTTGCTGGCGCTGCGCAGAGTGACCACCATCTCCTCGCTGCGGGACACCATCTGCTTGCGCAGATCGGTGGCAGCCGCCGCTTCGCTGGTGTAGACGGTGCCTGCCTTCTTCGGCTGGGTGATCTGCGCCGTCTGGACGGACAGGGTGCTCTGCCGCCGCGGAATGCCGATCTTGCCGGCATAGGCGGGGTTGACATACGACCCGATATAGGTAGTCTGCGCCGGCGCGGTGTCCGCCGCCAGCGCCTGGGCCGGCAGCAGCGTCAGCGACAGGACCAGCGCCAGCAGCAGCGCGGTCACGCTCTTTGTCACACGTTTCATGTGTCTCCTCCTTTGCTCGTTCGCCTGTTTTACGGAGTCTCCCTCCATAGGGATCTATACTGAAAGTGTACCATGCGCGGGCGGAAAAGTACACCGCATTTTCGACATTTCTGCCGTATTGGGATGAAAAAAACGGACGCGGGACAGACATCCCGCGTCCGCTATGCTCACAGATGCTTCTCCGGCTCCTGCATATCCCGGGCGATGGCCTTGGCGTAACGCTCCTCCTCGCTGAACACGCAGCCGCAGTATTTCTGCATGTAAAAGCCCAGCTCACGGGCCTGCCGCTGGCCCTCCCGAAAGCCCGGCCGGAAATCCCGATAGAGGAAGGCCACGCCGTACTCCGCCGCCAGCTGCTCCGCCGTCTGCCGCAGCAGCTCGTGGTCCTGATAGGGGCTGACGAACAGGGTACTGGTGAAGCTCTCGAATCCGTGATCCGCGGCGTACCGCGCCGTCTGCTCCAGCCGCAGGCGGTAGCACTTGCCGCAGCGGTGATCCAGATCCTCCGCCATCAGGCGGCAGAACTCCCGCAGGCCGTAATCCTCCTGCACGATGAGCTCCATGCCGATGGCGGGAGCGTAGGTCATCAGTGTGTCGCGGCGGGCCTTGTACTCCTGATAGGGGTGGATGTTGGGGTTGAACCAGTAGGACACCGGCTCGATGCCCTCCGACCGCAGCTGCCGGATGCAGGACACGGAGCAGGGAGCGCAGCAGGTGTGCATCAGTGTTTTCATGACTTCTTCTCCTTGCCGCCGCGGTGCAGCAGCTCCCGCAGACGCTGTCCCACGCCCTCCCGATGCTGCACCGCCGAGAGATAGCGGGTGCGCACCTGCTGGAAGGGCAGCTGCTCCAGCGCGTCAAAGAACTTGCTCCGCTCCTCCGTCAGCGTGGGCGGCTGGCGCAGGGCCGCGTCGCAGGCCGCTGCCTCCTCCAGCGTCCGCGCCTGCCGGTGCAGGGGCAGGACATCGAATATCTGGGCGCCCTTGGCGGTGTTGATCAGCAGCAGGGACACACCCTTCCGCTTCTCCTCCACCGGCAGGTCGCCGCCGGCGAAATTGGCCAGCGTCAGGTCGCCGGTGCGATCCGTACCGGCGTAGGGACAGTGGTAGCAGGCAGGCCGCAGGAACAGGCCGCGGGTCAGGCCGCGGCCCAGCTCCGACTTGGGAGCCGGTGCATCATAGCGGCCGCCGCCCTCGAACAGGACGCGGAAGCGCCGCTCCTGATCGCCGCTGAGCTTGCCGCAGAACTCCACCGCCACGGGGCGGTGCTGCTTGACGTAGGCCATGGAGCTCACCAGCCTGGCCCACACCCCGGGGCTGCACACGCCGCTGCACGCCACATCGCAGGTCACAAGACGCTCCGGATGCTCCCCCAGATAGCGGTACAGGCCGTCCACCTGACATGGTGTGCCGGAAAACAGCACCTGGCGGCCCTGATCCAGATAGAGCCGCACCTGCTGGTACGTCTCACCGATGTCGCTCTGCACCGGCTTGGCGCCCCGCAGGCGAGGCAGCTCGTGGGCGTTTTTCACCGCCACGTGGGCCACACGGAGCCGGTCGTCCAGCGCCGCGCCGAACACCACGCCGCCGCCCTCCAGCACGTACTCCGCCAGAGCGGAGAACACGCCGCCGGCGGTGGACGCCTGCCGCGCCGCGTCATCGCGGTTCCACACGGCGAACACCGCCGGTTCCGTGCGGGGCTCCCGCTGCTTCAGCACAGGGCAGATGTGGGTGCAGTGGCCGCACAGCACGCAGCCGTCCTCCACCTGGGGGTACAGGAACCCCTCCCTGTCCGGCACCATGCGGATGGCCCCCTTGGGACATCCGTTGCTGCACGCGCCGCACCCTGTGCAGCGATCCCGCGCCGCCAGCTGGGGCTTATTCACAGTCTCTGTCACGGCGATACGCCTCCCGATCTGTTTCTATTGGGAGTATTGTATCACGACGCGGCGAAAAGCACAACCCCGCCGCGCCACTGTCCGTTTTTTGGGACACTTCCTCCTGTATGATGGCCACACTGGAACAAGGAAACGATATATTCCGATCGCAGGAGGTACACGCCATGCACAAGTTTTTCGATTATCTGGAGCCGGATCTCCCCGTCAACGTTATCCGCGACCTGCTGGGTTACATCCGCCGGTTCGCCGCCCTGTTCAGCGGCGGCGTCCCCGTAGAGGGCGCCATGGACGGCGTGGGCTTCTGCGCCACGGAGCAGGACTCCGGCGCCGTCCGCGTCCACTGGGTGCAGGTGGGCCGCCAGCGCATCCCGCTGGACGCCACCGTGTAAAAACGCAGGAGGTCCCGCATCTTGCGATGCGGGACTTTTTTATCGGTAGCGGGCCAGCACGGCAGCGCAGTAGTCCCGAAACTCCTGCCGCACCGTGTCCGGCCCCGTGATCTCCGCCTGGGTCCCCAGCTGGAACAGCCAGCCGAAAAACGTGGGTCCTACCTCCACCTCCGCCGTGACGGCCACGCCGCTCTGCCCGTCGGGCCGCAGGTGGGCGTCGGTGCCGAACCGGTCCATCACCACATTGATGAGCCCGCCGTCGAAGCGGAGGTGTACCGTCTCAGTGCGGCCATTGTACATGTCGAAGATGCGGCGGACGTAGCGGCCCAGATCGAAGCCCTCCGGCAGGGGGTCCCGGGGCGTATCCGTCACCGTCAGGTTCTCCATCCGGTCTACCCGATAGTGGCGGTAGTCGCAGATGGCGGGGTCATAGGCCACCAGATAGTAGTGGCGGTCCACGCACAGGGCCACGGGGTCCGCCTCGTACAGCGCGCCGCCGCGGCGATAGGCCTTGCCGCCCGCCGCCGTCCAGTCGAAATAGCGGAACGTCACCTTTTTCCCGTCGTTGATGGCGGTGTTCAGGCCGTCCACGGCGTAGTACAGCTTTTCATTGTGGGTGCGGACGCGGTCCATGACGTACACCTGCCGCCGCAGCTGGCGGGCGTTGGGACGGCTGGTGAGCTTTTCCAGCTTACCGATGAGCTCCAGACTCTTGCCCCGGGTCAGGAACGGCGACGCCTGCACCACGTCGATGAGCAGCTTCAGCTCCGGCAGCTGGAAATCCCGTTCACCCAGGAAATACCCAAAGCTGCGGCCCTTGACGGACTGCACGTCCATGCCGTACAGCCGCAGCAGCTCCAGATCGTCGTACAGGCTCTTGCGCTCGGCGCTGATGCCGCAGGACGCCAGATAGGCGATGATCTCCTGCATGGTCCCGGGATGCTGCTCATCGGTCTGCTCCCACAGGTACTGCGCCAGATACAGCAGCTTCAGCTTTTTGTTGGCCATGTCTGCCCCTCCCATCCCTTTTTGTCGCAATTATACCAGAAAACCTCCCGTATGGGAACCATCTTTTTCCGGTTCCCGCTTTACACCGCCAACGGGATGGGCTATAATGAAGTGTCATTCCGCGAAAGGAGGCGGTGCCTTGAAGGTGAACCAGATACGGGCAGGCGCCGCGCTGTCCTATGTGTCGATGGCGCTGAGCACCATCATCTCGCTGGTGTATACCCCCATTATGCTGGACCGGCTGGGGGACAGTGAGTTCGGCGTCTATCAGGCCGTCCTGCCCATCATCTCCTATCTGAATCTGCTGAGCTTCGGGCTGGGCAGCGCCTACGTCCGTTACTACTCCCGCTTCCGAGCCGCCGGCGACAAAAAGGGCTGCGCCAAGCTGAACGGCATGTTCCTCATCACCTATCTGGTGCTGGGCGCGGCGGTGCTGGCCATCGGCTTCGGGCTTTCCTACTGCGATGTCATCTTCGGCAAGAAGCTGACGGCGGAGGAGATCGCGCTGGCGGAGAAGCTGCTGCGCATCATGACGGTGAACGCCGCGCTGACGTTCCCCATCAGCGTGTTCGAGTCCCACGTCACCATCAACGAGCACTATCTGTTCCAGAAGATCGTGGCCATGGGCAAGCAGGTGCTGAACCCCCTCATCATGATCCCCCTGCTCATCATCGGCTACCGCTCCGTGGCGCTGACGGTGGTGTCCCTCATCTTCACCGTGCTCAGCGGCATCCTGAACATCGGCTACTGCCTGACGCGGCTTAAAATGCCGTTTTCCTTCCGGCGGTACGACTTCGGCCTGCTGCGGGAGATGTTCGGCTTTACGCTGTACGTCTTTCTGGGCATCGTGGTGGACAATTTCAACTGGTCCATCGACCGGCTGCTGCTGACGTGGATACACGGCACCACCGCCGTCACCGTCTACACCATCGCCGCGCAGCTCAATACATTCTACCTGGCCTTCGGCAACGCCATCTCCAACGTCATGACGCCCCGTGTCCACCGGCTGGTGGCGGAGGGGCAGCCCATGCGGACGCTGGACGCCCTGTTCACCCGCGTAGGGCGGCTGCAGTTCATCCTGTTGGGCGGCATCCTGCTGGGCTTCGTGGCCATCGGGCAGTCCTTTGTGGTGCTGTGGGGCGGCGATGAAAAGTTCGCCATCGACTACTGGACCACGCTGCTGCTGTTCTTCTCCTGCCTGTGGACCAACGTGCAGACTGTGGGCATCGAGATCCAGCGGGCCAAGAACATGCACAGGTTCCGCTCGCTGGTATATCTGGGGGTGGCGCTGGGCAACGCCGCCATCTCCGTCCCCCTGTGTATGAAATGGCAGGGGCTGGGCGCCGCCATCGGCACCGCCATTGCCACGCTGGCGGGCAACGTCATCCTGATGAACTGGTACTACTACCGCCGCATCGGGCTGAACATCCCCGCCTTCTGGCGGCACATCTTCCATCTGATACCGGCCATGCTGCTGCCCGCCGTGACGGCGGTGCTGCTGGCCGTGAAGGTCCATCCCACCACCTATTGGCAGCTGATCCCGCCGGGGCTCATCTTCGTGGCGGTCTACGCCGTGTGCATGTGGCTGTTCGGCCTGAACCGGTACGAGCGCAGCCTCATCACCGCGCCGCTGCGCCGTCTCAGCCGCCGCTGACCATCGGAAAGGAGCGTTTTCCATGCCCAACATCAAGTACATCGCCCGCGTCCTCACTGGCGTACGCTGGAAGAAAATGAACTACATCCTGGGCGTCGTCAAGGACAAGTGCGGACAGAGCAAGGTCCGCACGTTCTTCGACATCCTCTGGTGCGCCGCCCGCTACGGTGCGGGGTACTATGACTACGCCATGTACGGGTTCTACGACCTCACCGGCAAACAGCGGGACACCTATCTCACCCGCGTGCGCAACCGGAAGATCTCCGACCTGATGAACGATCCCGCCTTCCACGACGATTTCGACGACAAGCTGAGGTTCAACGAGACGTTCCGCCGCTTCCTGCGCCGCGAGACGCTGAACGGCGAGACTGCCACGCCCCGGCAGATGGCGGAGTTCGCGGCGGGGCAGGAGTACATCTTCGCCAAGATCAACCACGGCGACTGCGGCCGCGGTGTGGAGCGCCTGCGGGTGGCGGATTTTGCGTCCCCCGACGCCATGCTGGCCTATATCCGCGAACACAAGCTGGTGGTGCTGGAGCACCAGCTCATCCAGCACCCCGACATGGCCCGCCTCCACCCCAACAGCGTCAACACCATGCGCATCGTCACCGACAACGTGAACGGGAACGTCACCATCGCCTACATCATCGTGAAGATGGGCACCGGCGGCAGCGTCTGCGACAACTCCGGCCAGGGCGGTATCCTCGCCCGCGTGGATGTAGACACGGGGCGCATCAGCACCCCCGCCACCGACGACTATTTCCACGTCTACGACACCCATCCCGACACCGGTATCCCGCTGGTGGGCTACCAGCTGCCCATGGTGCCGGAGGCCATCGCCATGGCCAAGGAGGCCGCTCAGGTGTTCCCCCAGGTGGGCCATGTGGGCTGGGATATGGCGGTGACGCCGGACGGCCCCGCCATCATTGAGGGCAACAACTTCCCCGGCACAGACCTGTGCCAGCTGGCGCCGCTGTGGCCAGAAAAGACCGGCCTGTGGCCCTACTACAAGCATATTCTGCATCTGAAATAAGGAGGTATTGCCATGCGCCTGAAAGATCTCGAACGTGACGAAGCCTTTGCCTGGGAGGTACTGAAAAAAGCGCCCTACGCCACGCTGGCCATGACCGGTGCGGACGGCGCGCCCTACTGCGTGCCCATCAACCATGTGGCCGACGAGACATACAGGGTCCTGTACTTCCACTGCGCCGGTGCGGGTGAGAAGTGGGAGGTCCTGAAAACGAACCCCCAGGTCTGCCTCACCGCCGTGTCCCGCATGTCCATCGTCCCCAACGAATTTGATACAGCCTACGACTCCGCCGTGGTGCGGGGGCAGGCGCAGGTGGTCACCGACGACGGCGAGCGCACCAAGGCCCTGCTCCTGCTGGTAGAATCGCTGGATCCCAAGGGTATGGGCGGCCTTGCCGCCTACATGGAACGGTGCTTTGCCGCCACGCAGGTCGTGAAGATCGTCCCCAGTCAGATCACCGGCAAGCAGTCCCACCCCTCGCCCAAGCCCACCTTCGGCTGCGGCGAGCATTGAGTACACATGTAAAAAGAGCGCTGTTCCCGCGGGAACAGCGCTCTTTTTACATGTGTTATACCTGGGACACGTCCGTTGTCTCCGGCGCGGCGGTTGGCTCTGCCGGCTCCGGCATGGGCTCCTGCGGCGCGGGAGCCGCTGCGTCGGGCACGGGTGCAGGCGGCTCCGAAACAGGAGCCGCGTCCTGCTGACGCGCCGCGTCACGGGCGGCTGCTTCCGCAGCGGCAGCCTCCGCCGCCAGACGCTGGTTCTCCGCGCGGATGGCGGCCTTTTCCTCCCGGCGGGCATCGGCAGCGGCGAAGAACGCCCGCACCAGCGACGCCAGCGTCAGAAGCGCCACGATGCCGAAGCCGATCCAGCCCGACAGGCGAATCTGGTAGAAATCACGGATGGTAAAGTACTCGTGGTACATACCCAGATAATACAGCACCACGCCGCCCACAGCGCACACGATGCCCAGCAGCAGCTTCAGCACCGCCTTGAACCGGTGCTTCCGGCGCGCCGCGAAATAGTGGACGATCAGCACCAGTGCCGCCAGAAACAGCGCCGGCGACTGGCAGCACAGCACATAGCCAAGGGTCTTGTCCAGCATGGTCCGCCCCCTCTTACAGGCTGCACTTGCCGCGGCGGATGTACTTGCCGTCCGGCCCTGCCAGCACACGGCCCTCGTTGACGGCCAGCTTGCCCCGCAGCCACACCTGTCTGATGGAGCCGCGGGTCACCACGCCCTCGTAGGGATTGTAGTCCGCCGCGCCCACCATATCCTCGGCGCGGATGACGTGGTCGGCCTGGGGATCATACACCACGATGTCCGCGTCCGCGCCCTCGGCGATGATGCCCTTGCGGGGGAACATGCCGTACAGGCGGGCGGGGTTCTCCGCCAGCACGCGGCACATGGCGGCCAGACTGATCTTCCGCGTGGTGACGCCGAAGGTATACATCAGCTCGCCCCGGGTCTCTACCCCGGGCAGGCCGCCGGGGATGGCAGTGAAGTCGTCCTTTCCCGCCAGCTTCTGGGCCGTGGTGAAGCTGCAGTGGTCGGTAGACACCGTCTGCACCTCGCCGCGGCGGATAGCCTGCCACAGAGCCTTCCGGTCCGCCGCCTTGCGGATGGGCGGCGCGCAGACATATTTGGCAGCCTGTAACCAGTCCTCGTTGTCGTAGACGCTGTCATCCAGAATGAGGTACTGGGGGCAGGTCTCCACGTACACCTTCTGGCCGCGGCGGCGCGCCGCCTCGATCTCCCGCAGGGACGCGGCGTTGGTGGTATGTACGATCACCACCGGAATATCCACGGCCTCGGCGATGTGCAGCAGGCGTCCCACGGCCTCCGCCTCCAGAAAATCGGGGCGGGTGCGGGGATGGCAGCCCACGCTGCCCTGCTCACCGGCGGCCTTCTTCTCCTCGATGAGGGCGTCGATGACGCCTGCGTTCTCGCAGTGTACGCCGCAGATGCCGCCCTTCTCCTTCAGCTTCTTCAGCGCCTTATACATCAGCTTGTCGCCGATCATCATGGCGGGATACGTCATATACATCTTGAAGGAGGAGATGCCCTCGGCGTACATGTCGTCGATCTCGCTTTCGATGGTGTCGTTCCAGTCGTCGATGGTCATGTGGAAGCCGTAGTCGCAGGCGCACTTGCCGTCCGCCTTCTCATGCCACAGCCGCAGGCCGTCGTGGAGCGTCTCGCCCTTGTTGGGGCAGGCGAAGTCCACCACCGTGGTGGTGCCGCCCCGCAGCGCTGCCCTGGAGCCGGAGGCAAAATCGTCCGCCGTGGTGGTATTGCACACGTCCAGATCGAAGTGGGTATGGGCGTCGATGAACCCGGGCAGCAGCAGCATGCCTGCGGCGTCCACCACCTGCGCATCGTCCACATGGATGTCACGGGTCACCCGCTGGATCTTCTCGCCGTCCACCAGCACGTCCGCCCGCCGCGTGCTCTTGCCGGACACCACGGTGCCGTTCTTGAACAAAATTCTCATCTCAGGGCCCTCCTGTTTCTTTTGTAGTCTTTTGGGGATACCATCAGTTAACAAGGGCAAACACGGTTTTGACGGGCAAAACTGCTTCGCACCTGTCGGTGATGGATTTTCGAGTGATTTTTGGTTTTTGAGACGCAGGCGGGCATGTGTCCGCCAAGGTGAAAAGGGCAAAAAGCGCCGAAAAGCCGCGCTGACAGGCGTGTTTGCCCTTGTTAACTGATGGTATTATACCACTATCTTTTTTTGGTGGCAACTACCTCCACAGCCGGATATAGCCGCCGTCCCGCAGCTGCTTCACCAGCATCAGTGCCATGGGGGCCAGCACCATCCCCGCCACGCCCATGGCGCAGAAGCCCACGTACATGGCGCACAGCGACGCCAGCGGCGGCAGTCCCGCCTGGGCCGCCATCAGCTTGGGCTCCAGCACGCTGCGCACCACGGAGATCACCGCGAACAGCGCCAGCAGCGCGATGCCCCGGGGCACGGCGCCCAGCAGGCATTCCACTGCCGCCCAGGGCACCAGCACCGTCCCCGTCCCGAACACCGGCAGCGCGTCGATCAGGGCGATCAGCGCCGCCAGCAGCAGCGCGTACTCCTGCCGCATCAGCAGCAGTCCCGCCAGCAGCTGGCAAAACGTCACCGCCAGCAGGATGCACTCCGCCTTCAGCCACTTTCCCAGTGTGGCGAACACGCTGGACTTCACTCCCCTGGCCCGCTCCAGCCGCGATCCCAGCTGCCGCCGGAAAAAGCCCCTCACCGCCGGATAGGCGCTGAGGGTAAAGAACACCGCCAGCACCGTGGTGCCGCAGGCCAGCAGTACCCGCGGCAGTGCCGCCATGGCGCGGCCCGCACCCTGTAAAACGGCGGAGGACACCTGCCCCGCCAGCTCCGCCGCCCGCCGGGGCAGGCTGTCCAGCATGTGCTCCGCCGTCTGGCGCACCCCATCGGGACAGGCGGCGCAGAAGCCCTCCAGCCGCCGCTCCAGCGACGCCATGGTCTCCGGCAGGGCGGCCAGCAGCTCCGGCAGTGACGACACCAGCGCCACCGCCTGCTCCACCACCTGCACCGCCAGCGCGATCAGCACCGCCAGTACACCGCCCACCAGCACCAGCGTCAGCACCGCCGCCGTAAAGCTCCGCCGCAGGTGCAGGCGGCGCTGGGCACGGACGATCAGCGGTTCCAGCAGCGCCGCAGCGCCCAGTGCCAGCAGAAACGGCAGCAGCCATACCAGCGCGTAGCGCAATACCAGCCAGCTCACTCCCGCCATAGCCGCCCACCAGAGCAGACCCAGTACCTGTTCCCGCCTCCGCTCCATCGCCGTACCTCCTTTCACAGAATTTTTACAAAATTTTTCTTGTCTTTTTCGCTTTACCGTGATAACATAACTCATATTAGACAAATGTGCGCATTACGCGGACACATTGGAGGGAACATGGAGAAGAAAAAGTACTATCTCGTCTCTGCGGAGGCGCTGCCGGAGGTCTTTATCAAAGTGGCGGAGGCCAAGCGTATGCTGCAGGTGGGCGAGGCCGACACCGTGGGCGAGGCCGCACGTCTCGTGGGCATCAGCCGCAGCGCCTTCTATAAGTATAAGGATGCGGTGCAGCCGTTTCAGAACATGCGGGCGGGCCATATCATCACGTTTTACGCACTGCTCAAGGATATTCCGGGCGTGCTGTCCAATTACCTGTCTATTTTTGCCAATTCCGGCGCGAATATTCTCACCATCAACCAGACCATCCCCACCAACGGCTGCGCCGGCGTCACCATTTCCGCCGAGACCAGCGACATGGTCGAGGGGCTGGAGGAGCTGATGGCCCGGGCTTCCTCCGCCGAGGGCGTGCTGAAATTCGAGATCATGGCGGGCTGACCGCCAATACGCCTTGTAGGTTATCCCCGACAAAAAAGGCGGGCAAAAAATACCGAAAACAGGTAGGTTTACCGGAAACTTTAGCACCGCAAAGCGAAAAAGCGTCATTTTACCGACGGATTCAATGGACTTTTTTGGCAAAAATGACAATTGACGCCGCCGTACCGCGTGTGGTAAGTTACAGAAAACTTCGGGAAAGGAGAACGCCGGACATGTTGAAGCAGTATCAGGCATACGCATATAGCTTTTACTTTTACTTTACCTTTATGGATGAAGTAAAAGCGATTTGTGATGCCCAGAAACGCTGCTGATCAGGAAGGCCGCTCTCCGCCGGAGACGGAACGACATGAAAGCCGCCCTATGGACCACAAGTCCACGGGGCGGCTTTTTTGCATCCCAATTTCACAAAATCACGATCAGGAGGAACCCAAGATGAAACGAAATGCCACCCGGCGGCTGCTGACCGCCCTCCTCGCCGCCGCCATGTGTCTGAGCATGGCCGCCTGCGGCAGCAAGCCCGCCGCCGACAACGGCAGCTCCGATACCGACGCCTCTGCCGGTGACAACGCCGCCAGAAAGTACACCATCGGCGTGTGCCAGCTGGTGACCCACGATGCGCTGGACGCCGCCACCCAGGGCTTCATCGACGCCGTGCAGGAAAAGCTGGGCGCGGACAACGTGGACATCTCCGTCCAGAACGCCGCCAATGACCAGAACGTCTGCACCACCATCGTCAACACCTTCGTCTCCCAGAAGGTCGATCTGATTATGGCCAACGCCACCCCGTCCCTGCAGGCCGCATATAACGCCACCACCGAGATCCCCATCCTGGGCACGGCCGTCACCGAGTACGGCGTGGCGCTGGGCCTCAAGGACTTCAACGGCACCGTGGGCGGCAACGTCTCCGGCACCTCCGATCTGGCGCCCCTCACCGAGCAGGCGGACATGATCCTGGAGCTGTTCCCCGAGGCCAAGACTGTGGGCCTGCTGTACTGCTCCGCCGAGCCCAACTCCGAGTATCAGGTCCAGGTGGTGGAGGAATACCTCACCGGTAAGGGCATTACCTGCGTGCGCTACTCCTTCGCTGACTCCAACGATGTGGCCGCCGTCACCACCAAGGCCGCTGCCGACAGCGATGTCATCTACATCCCCACTGACAACACCGCCGCCTCCTGCACCGAGACCATCGGCAACATCGTCCTCAATGCCGGTACGCCGGTGGTGGCCGGTGAACAGGGCATCTGCGCCGGCTGCGGCGTGGCCACCCTCTCCATCAGCTACTACGATCTGGGCTACAAGACCGGTGAGATGGCCGCCCAGATCCTTACCGGTGAAGCTGACATCTCCCAGATGGCCATCGCCTACGCCCCCGCCGCCAAGATGTACAACCCCACCATGTGCGAAGCCCTGAACATCACCGTTCCCGACGGCTACACCGCCATGGAATAAACCAAAAACAGGAAGGTCTGGTGTTCCCACATGACACAGCTATTGAATGCGATCCCCGGCGCGCTGGCCCAGGGCCTGATCTGGGGCGTGATGGCCATCGGCGTTTACATTACCTATAAAGTTCTGGATATTGCCGACCTGACCGTGGACGGCTCCCTCTGCACCGGCGCGGCGGTGTGTACCATGCTGCTGCTCGCGGGCCACAGCCCATGGATCGCCATGCTGTGCGCCGTGCTGGCCGGCCTGCTGGCCGGCACGGTGACGGGCCTGCTCCACGTGCTGTTAGGTATCCCGCCCATTCTGGCGGGCATCCTGACCCAAATGGTGCTCTGGTCCGTGAACCTGAAGATCCTTGGCAAGGCGAACCAGGCCCTGCCGGCCCGCAGCATCGACGTACTGCTGACCCAGATGAACATCCCCGCCGCGCTGCCGGTGCTGCTGGGCTGGGCGGCGGTGCTGGTGACCCTGCTGGTCCTGTTCTTCAGCACCGAGCTGGGCTGCGCCCTCCGCGCCACCGGCTGCAACCCCGTGATGAGCCGGGCCCAGGGCGTGAACACCGGCTTGATGAAGGTCATCGGTCTGGCGCTGTCCAACGCCGTGGTGGCTATGTCCGGCGGCCTGCTGTGTCAGTATCAGGGCTACACCGATGTGAACATGGGCCGCGGTGCCGTGGTCATCGGTCTGGCCGCCGTGGTCATCGGGCAGGCCGTACTGGGCCGCCATGGCGGCCACATGGCCGCCCAGCTGGGCGGCGTGGTGCTGGGCGCTGTCATCTACTACATCGTCTATCAGGTCATCATCTTCGCCGGTTTCGACACCGATCTTCTGAAAATGTTCTCCGCCGTCGTGGTGGCGGTATTCCTGGGCGTGCCCCATGTCCGCGATCAGATCCGTACCAATTCCCGTATCAAAAAAGGAGGCTCCCGTCATGCTGAGAATGTGTAACATCACCAAGACCTTCAACAGCGGCACCGTGGATGAGCGTGTGGCGCTGGACCACATGGACCTGACCCTGCAGGACGGCGATTTCGTCACCGTCATCGGCGGCAACGGCGCCGGTAAGAGCACCATGCAGAACGCCATCTGCGGCACATGGCAGCCGGATGAGGGCAGCATTGAGCTGGACGGTGTCAACGTCTCCGGCATGCCGGAGTATAAGCGCGCCCGCTATCTGGGCCGCGTGTATCAGGACCCCATGATGGGCACCTCCGCCGGTATGGAGATCGAGGAGAATCTGGCGCTGGCGGTGCGCCGCGGCAAGCGCCACACCCTGCGCCTTGGCATCCGCCGCAGCGAGCGGGAGGATTACCGCCGCCGTCTGAAGGAGCTGGGGCTGGGTCTGGAGGACCGCCTCACCACCAAGGTGGGCACCCTCTCCGGCGGCCAGCGGCAGGCTCTGACACTGCTGATGGCTACCCTCCAGCAGCCCAAGCTGCTGCTGTTGGACGAGCACACCGCCGCTCTGGATCCCCAGACCGCCGCCCGCGTCATGGATCTCACCGACCGGCTGGTGCAGGAGAACCACCTGACCACCCTGATGATCACCCACAACATGCGGGATGCCATCCGCTACGGCAACCGCCTGCTGATGCTCCACAACGGCCGCATCGTGCTGGACATTTCCGGCGAGGAGAAGGCCAGGCTCACCGTGGCCGATCTGATGGACATGTTCCGCAAGGTCAGCGGCCGCGAATACGACAACGACCGCACCCTGCTGGCGTAACGATACCGCAAAAAAGAGACACCCGAGAGGGTGTCTCTTTTTTTGGCGTTTCGGCTCAGTTGTAGAGATAGCCGTATTTGTCGCGGATGGTGACGATGAGCTTCTCCAGATCGGCGGGCAGGTCGTTCTTCCCGTCGAGATCGTAGTCCCTGGGCTCGCCGAAGGTACGGACGCGCACCTTGCCGCCGCCCAGGAACAGCACACCGGCGTTGTGGGAATCCGCCATATCCTCGGCGGTCTGGAACAGGGTGAACTTGTCGTGGCACGGCTCGGAGGCGTAGGGGCAGAACTGGGTACAGTTGCCGCACTCGTTGCACATCTTGTCCACGTGGACGATCTGGTGGCTGCCGTCGGCCATGCGGATCGCCACATTGGCGCGGTTGGGGCAGGAATCCACGCAGTTCTCGCACACGGTGGCGCACTGCAGGCAGCGCTCGCCCTCGCAGCAGACGCAGCCGCTCATGGCCAGAATGCCCTTCTTGGCCTCGGCGTCCGCCTTGGTGACGTAGGCCTGCTCCGGAATATCGTAGGTATGGGCCTCGCCGATGACCGCCTCGGCAAAGGCGGCGGCGTCGGCGATACCCTCCACCACGGTGGCGGGGCCGCGCTTGGCGTCACCGGCGGCGTACACGCCGGCCACATTGGTCCGGAAGGCGGGACGGCCCTTCTTGTCCAGCTCGATGCCGTTGGCGGCCATCAGCGCGTCATCCACCTGCTCGCCCACGGCGGAGATCACCAGATCGCAGGGGATGTGGAAGAACTCACCGCTGCCCACAGGGCTGCGGCGGCCGGAGGCATCGGCCTCGCCCAGCACCATCTTCTCGCAGGTCAGCACGCCATCGGCCTGCTTGACGGGGGCGGCCAGCTCGGCGAACGTCACGCCGTCGGCCAGCGCCAGCGCCAGCTCATGCTCGTCGGCGGGCATATACTTGCGGGTCCGGCGGTACACCAGCGTCACGTGCTCCGCGCCGCTGCGCCTGGCAAGGCGCGCCGCGTCCATGGCGGTGTTTCCGCCGCCGATGACGGCGATATTCCCGGCCACGCCGATGTTGCCGGCCTTCACGCCCTTCATCCACTGGATGGCGCCGGCCACGTCGCCGGCGATGTCCAGCTTGCCGGGCTTCCACGCGCCCACAGCCAGCAGGATGTGGGTGTAGCCCATCTTCTTCAGCTCGTCCACGGAGGGGGCGGGCGCGCCGCACTTCACCTCCACGCCGTACTGCTCCATGAGGGCGATATCCTTCTCGATGACCTCGTTGGCAATGCGGAAGGCGGGGATCACATGGCGGGGCACGCCGCCCAGACAGCTCTCCCGTTCGAAGATCGTCGTCTCGATACCGGCTCTGCCGCAGAAGTAGGCGGCAGCGATGCCGGTGGGGCCGCCGCCGATGATGGCGACCCGCTTGCCCGCCGCCTTGGCGGGCCGCTTGATGGAGGCCATCAGAGCGTTGTAGCCCTTCTGGGCCGCCAGCAGCTTGGTGTCGCGGATGCGGACGGACTCGTCATAGAAATTGCGGCTGCACTTGGTCTGGCAGCGGTGGGCGCAGATGGTGCCGGTGATGAACGGCAGGGGATTCTTCTCGGTGATGAGCTTCAGCGCCGGGCCGTACAGTCCCTTATTGCACAGCTCCATATACTCGGGAATATCCTGCGCGATGGGGCAGCCGCCCTTGCAGGGTGCGGTGAAGCAGTCGATCCAGGGCACGTTCTTCTCGCTCTTGCGGCTGGGCAGGGGCTTGATAGGCTTGACGTGGTGGACATCGGTGTGGCTGGCGCTGCTCATCTCGCAGATCGCCTGCGTATCCGTTCCGGCAAAAGGCTTATACGCCATAGGCTCCACCTTCTCCACCATCTGATACAAACGGTTGTAGCCGCCGGGCTTGAGGATGGTGGTGGCCACGGTGATGGGCCAGATGCCAGCCGCAAACAGCTTGTCGCAGTTGAAATACTCCGCGCCGCCGGCGAAGGAGATCCGCATCTTGCCCTTGAACTGGCGGGAGATGCGGTGGCACATCTCGATGGTCAGCGGGAACAGGCTGCGGCCGGACATATACATCTCGTTGTTGGGCAGCTCGCCCCGGGTGGTGTCCACGGGGAAGGTGTTGGAGAGCTTCAGGCCGAACTCCAGGCCCTTGCTGTCCGCCAGTGCCTGCAGCCGCTCAAACATGGGCACTGCGTCGGCCCATTGCAGATCCTCGTTGAAGTGGTGCTCGTCGAACACGATGTAGTCGTAGCCCATGCTGTCCAGCGTGCGCCGCGCCGTCTCGTAGCCCAGGATGGTGGGGTTGCACTTCACGAAGGTGTGCAGGTGCTTCTCGGAGATGAGGTAGCTGGCGATACGCTCGATCTCATCGGGGGGACAGCCGTGGAGCGTGGATACGGTGACGCTGCGGCTGACGCGGGGGGAGATGGCATCAATGAAGGCGCTCTCCGTGGGGAACAGCTCCTTCAGGACAGCCTTGCACTCGCCGAAGATGGCGGTCCGGTTGGCGTCCATCATGCCGTCGATGTAGGTATTGACCTTCTCCCCCTTGATGCCCTCCAGATCGTAGCCAACGGACATGTTGAACACGAAGCCGTCGGGATCGCCGAAGCCGTAGACGCGGCTCAGCACCTTCAGGGCGCACCACGCCTTGATGTACTCGTCCATGGCCTGCGGCACGGTGAGCTCGGTGGACCACTCCTGATTATAGCCCTCATCGTTGGCCAGGATGCAGGGGCGGGGGACGCAGGCGGCCAGATCGGCGCCGTCCATCTTCTGGACGGTCTTGACCTCGAAGAACCGGGCGCCGGCCATATAGGCGGCGATGATGTTCTGGGCCAGCTGGCTGTTGGGACCAGCTGCGGGGCCGAAGGGCGTCTCGATGCGCTCGCCAAAGATGGGCAGGCTCTTGCCCGTGGCCTTATAGGCCTTGCGCACGCCGAAGATCTCGCCGGACGCGGCGTATTCCTCCACCACCCAGTTCATCAGGGACTTGAACGGAATGGGATACATTTTCTCAGACATAGGTCATCCTCCTTTGTGGTGATTCCTGGTAGTATTCATCCTCCGCCCAGCGGGCGGGATTCTGGTCGATATATTGCCAAATGCGGAGATAGTCTGCCTCCCCGCGGATGACGTGGTCGTAATAGCTGCGCTGCCAGAGCGGAGTTCCCGCCCGCTTGTTCGTAAATCGTTTCCATGTGGAGATAAAAGCCGGCAGACGCGCATTCGTAGGGGCCGGCGTCCTCGACGGCCCGCTGCAATTCCGGATAGCAACGATAAAATGGACGTGATTCGGCATAATGGCATATTTTTCAATGGCAATATTCGAATACGCCGCGCTCATTTCCAACAACGTCTGCTGGGCAAGATCCCCATATTCCGACAGCTGTACATGCGGGGCGTCGAGGACGCCGCCCCCTACAACACGGCCTAACGTACACCGTTTTTCCTGAGTACAGACCGTCACGAAGTATGCGCCGCTCCCGCTGTAATCATATTGGGACAGCCGCAGGGTCTTCCGCTCTGGCAGTCGGTTCACGTCATCAGTACGTTCTGTGGTTCAGGTCGCCCCACAGCTTCTTGGCGGCCTCCAGGATGTGGGCGTTCTCCGCCTCCTCGTCGATGTCCACCAGCACGCGGTCGAGCATCAGCACCTTACCGGCGGCGATGGTGGTCTGGCACTGGCGGCCGGTCATGCCGAAGATCATGTGGCCGTCGATGTTCTCGTCGGAGAACGGGGTGAACGGCTTGTAGTCCATGACGATGATGTCCGCCGCCGCGCCGGCCTTCAGCACGCCCAGCTCATCGGGGAAGTACCGCGCGCCGATCCTGGCGTTGTTCTTGAACAGCATGTCCGTGACCTCGCACCAGCCCACATTGGGCAGGCAGTTCTGGCTCCGCTGGGAGCACAGAGCCACCTTCAGGGACTCCAGCATGTCGTTGGTGTAGGCATCGGTGCCCATACCCAGCAGGATGCCCCGCTTGTACAGCTGCAATACGGGGCAGATGCCGATGGCGTTGCCCATGTTGGATTCGGGGTTGTTCACCACCATGGTCCCCGTCTCCCTGATGATGTCCATCTCGGCGGTGTTCACATGGATGCAGTGGCCCAGAATGGTCTTTTCGCCCAGAATGCCGTGATCCTGCAAACGCTGCACCGGGCGGCGGCCGTAGTGCTGGAGAGAGTCGTACACGTCGTTCATGCCCTCGGACACGTGGATGTGGTAGCCGGTGCGGCCGTTGTTGGCCTCCGCCATGCGGTCGAAGGTCCTGTCGCTGATGGTGAACAGCGCATGGCCGCCGAACATGGCCGCCAGCATGGGATCGTTCTGCTTCTGGCAGTAGGTGATGAAGTCGGCGTTCTCCTTGATGGCCTGAAGGCACTTCTCCTCGCCGTCGCGGTCGCTGACCTCATAGCACAGACAGGAGCGCAGACCCAGACGGCGGCTCTCCTCGCTGATGGTGAACAGGGTGCCGGGGATCTCGCCGTAGCTGGCGTGGTGGTCGAAAACGGTGGTGACGCCCTGCTTGATGCTGTCCATATACAGGGCAGTGGCGCTGGCGCGGGTGCCGTCCATCATCAGGTGGCGGTCGATGGCCCACCACGTGCCGTCCAGCACCTCGTAGAAGTTGGTGGGGTTGTTGCCCACGATGCTCAGGCCCCGGGCCAGTGCAGAGTAGATGTGGGTGTGGGCGTTGATAAACGCGGGCATGATGACGCCGCCCTTGGCGTCGATGATGTGGGCGTCGGCGTACTTGGCCCGCAGCGCGGCCTCCTCGCCCACCTCTACGATCTTCGTGCCCTCAAAGGCCACCGCACCGTGCTCATAATAGCCCTTCCCGTCTGTATCGCGGGTAATGAGCCGTCCGTTTGTTATCAGATTCATCTGCAAGCTCCTCCTCTTTCGTAGTCGTTCCTTCTGGTGTGTTCCCCATTTTGTGCAGCCATGCTTCGCGCGCCGCGCCCCTGCGGCGGTGCCGCCTCCCCTGCGGGACGGCCTTCCCCCGGTGGAATAACAAAAAGTGCCCCAGTCCCCCGTTTCAGGAGACCGAAACACTCAAGCTTCTGCCGAGTGATAGTTGCAGCCCGTGCGCGAAGCACTTCCTTACAGCTACCAATCTTGGATTGTCGTCTATATTTTACAGGACAGCACCGGAAAAATCAATATTTTTTTGCCGGACCTCACAATTTTTTTGCCGCCCGTCTGCGCTGCTGTATCTGCCTCCAGCAGGGAGAGCTCCGCGCCCCCGAGCGCGGGTCACTTTTGGCGGCAGTGACCTGCCGGCTTTTCTCTTCGATGTCTCCGGCGGCCCCATTTCTTCCAGCAGCGGAAGAAATGGGGGAAAGAACGCCGCCAAAAACCAATGGTTTTTGGAATTCCTTTCATCCGATTGCAGTTGCGGTGCAAAAAGGTTCCGCAACGAATCGCCTCTGCGTCTACCCTCGCTGCCGCTGACATGGCACGCAGAGAGCAATGGTCGCCCTCCCGTTTGGGCGATTATCAAATCGCGCGCTTGCCGCCAGCGGCGGCAAGTGTGGGTGCGGCCCGCTGGGCCGCGCTCGGAAGCGCGGAACATTCCTTTTGAAAATAAATCGGCGGGTCGCTGCGGGCGGCGCGTGAGGGCGCTGCGTCCTCCAGTACGCAAAAAAGAAAGACCGCCGAAGCGGTCTTTCTTTTTGGTTCAGAACTAAGTTCTAATTAGAACTCCTTCTTCTTGCCGATCACAACGGCGGAACCAGCGACGCTCATCAGAGCCATGCCAGCGTACATAGCGACACCGGCGTCGAAGGTCTTGGGAGAGCCCTTACCATCGGTGGTGGTGGAAGCGTTGGCGCCCTTGACGGTGAAGTTGAAGCCGATGATGTCACCGTTGGCCAGGACCTCGACGGTCTTCTTGCCATCAGCGAGAGCGGCATCCTTGGAAGGATAGACCTTAGCGACGGTCTTGCAGTTCTTGCAGGTGTACTCGATAGCGTTGTCATTCTTGTCGTACTTGGAAGCTTCCCACTCGTGAGCGACCAGATCCAGGTTATCGCCCAGGACGGTGACGGCAACCAGCTTGTTGTCGACCAGAACGTTCACAGCGCCCTTCTTGTCAGCCACATAGTAGGTCACAACATCATCCTTGGTGGAGGTGTAGTAGGTCTCGTCGGTGTCAACGTCCAGCTGACCGCAGCCATCGCCAACAGCCTTGAAAGCAGTGGCCTTAGCAACATAGTAGGGGCTGTCGACCTGAACCAGATACAGGGGGGCCTTGCCGGAAGTGGTGAGCTTCAGGTCATAGGTCTTGGCATCAGCAGCGACAACATAGTAGCTGGTCACGCCGTTCATGGTCACGTCATAGTGAGCGACCATGCCGTCGCCGGCCTTCTTGTCGTAGGTAGCCTTGCAGGTCTCATAGGTGACGTCCTTAGCGATTTCCTTGCCGGTCTTGTCATAAGCAGTGTACTTCACAGCGGCGAAAGCGGTAACGCACAGAGCCATGGCCATGACCATAGCAAGAACAGTTGCGATGATCTTCTTCATGTTTGTTTCCTCCATAAAAAATTTTTTGATCGGTTTCCCATCCCCGCCTTCCCCGTCTCCGTCAGCTTACACCACGGAGCCGGCTCCGGAAGGTCCGGTTCGCCTTTCACGGTGACAGTATACCATATCCGCGAAATAAATCAAGGGACTTGACCCCGAAAAATGCGAAAAAACTCATAAATAAATGTTAAAAAAGGATTAAATTTTCCGAAACGTACCGATTATTGCTCAATTCACAGAATATCCATAACTTTTCGCAGTCAAACACGCCCCCATCGATGCTCACTATTTCGCGTATTTTATGTGTTATAGCGCAAATATTATGCTGATCGTGCCTCATACCGTGCATTTTCTGTCAAAATGCAGCATTTCCACGCCGCCTGCCCCCTACATACGCGGACATCTCGTAACAATTTGCCCGCCGCAGACGCGCACCGCCCCCCTGCGCGGCCTGCGCCCTGTTATATTATATAAGGTATCCGCCCCACCCGCAGCAGGTTTTTTCAAATTTTTTCGCAAAAAAAGAGGAAGCCGCCGATTTTTGCGGTATATTCTACTGTGAGAAATGTTGCACGGCTCCGTGCAAGCCCGCATTCTGCCGGAGAGGAGGTACGCTTCGTGTTTGACCAGCGCTTTCTGGACGAGCTCATCGCCCGCAGTGACATCGTGGACGTGGTGTCCGGCTATGTCGCCCTGCAGCGCAAGGGCGGCAACCTGTTCGGCCTGTGCCCCTTCCACAACGAAAAGACCCCCTCCTTCTCCGTGTCGCCGGACAAGCAGATCTACCACTGCTTCGGCTGCAAGAAGGGCGGCGGCGTCATCAACTTCATCATGGAGATCGAGAACCTGACGTTCCCCGAGGCCGTGCGGTTTCTGGCCAAGCGCGCCAACCTGCCGGTGCCGGAGGACGACGGCCCGCAGGACGGCGCGGACCGGCTGCGCCGCCGTGTGCTGGAGCTGAACCGCGACGCCGCCCGCTGGTACTACGACCTGCTGTGCTCGCCGGAGGGCGCGGCGGTGCAGGCGTATCTGGACAAGCGCCGCATCCGCAGGGGCATCGCCGTCCGCTTCGGCATGGGCGCGTCCCCCGACCGGTGGGACGGGCTGCTCACCGCCATGACCCGCAGGGGCTACACCAAGGAGGAGCTGCTGGCCGCCGGTCTGGTGGTCAACGGCAGGAACGGCCGCCTGTACGACAAGTTCCGCAACCGCCTGATGCTGCCGGTCATCGACACACGCGGCGACGTGGTGGGCTTCGGCAGCCGCGTCATCGACAACTCCGAGCCCAAGTACATGAATACCACCGAGACCATTACATATAGTAAACGGCGTATCCTTTACGGGCTGAATCTGGCCAAAAAGACCAGGCGGCCCAACATCATCCTCTGCGAGGGCAATCTGGACGTGGTGACGCTGCATCAGGCGGGCTTTGACAACGCCGTGGCCTCCATGGGCACGGCCCTCACCGTGGAGCAGACCCGCCTGCTCAGCCGCTTCACCAAGGAGCTGGTGCTGTGCTACGACAACGACAATGCCGGTCAGCTGGCCACCCAGCGGGCGCTGGAGCTGCTGAACAATTCCGAGTTCAGCGTCAAGGTGCTGAAGCTGCCCAACCGCATGGTGGACGGCAAGCCCACCAAGCAGGACGCCGACGATTTCATCAAAAACTACGGCCCCGCCGCCTTCGAGAACCTGCTGTCCGGCAGTGAGAACGGCGTGGAGTTCCGTATGACCCAGATCGCCGCCCGCTACGATCTCACCTCCGACGAGGGCCGCATTGGCTACGCCGGTGAGATGGCCGAGGAGCTGTGCCGTCTGGAAAACGCCGTGGAGCGGGACGTGTATACCAACCGCGCCGCCCAGACGGCGGGCCTGTCGCCGGAGGCCATGAAGCTGGAGGTGCAGCGGGCCTTCAAGCGCCGCGCCGCCCGGGACCGCAAGGCCCGGGAGCGGCAGGAGCTGAACCTGACCCGTTCGCTCCAGCCGGCGGACCGCGCCATCCGCTACGACGACCTGCGCAGCGCCATGGCGGAGGAGGGCGTCATCCGCCTGCTAATGCAGGACGACAGTCTGTTCCCCGACCAGCCGCCGCTGCGGGAGGACGAGTTCTCCTCCCCCCTGCTGGGCCGCATCTACGGGGAGCTGTGGCGCTGCCGCGGCAGCGGCAGCAGCATGGCGGCGCTCAGCGCCAGCCTGACGCCGGAGGAGATGAGCCACCTCACCACCCTCCTGCAAAAGCCGGAGTCCACGGCCAACGCGCCTCAGGCGCTGGCGGACTATATCCGCATCATCCGCGAGGAAGGTGTCAAACGCAGCGGCCGCAGCGCTATGGACGCGCTGGCTGCCGCCCGCGATACATATAAAGATAAAAAAGGTTACGGAGGAAAGCGAACATGACTGACGAGAAATATACCGCCAAGGAGCTGGAGGAGATGGCCAACGCCCTGCTGGCTCAGGACAAGTCCGCCGATAAGGCCAAAAGCGCCAAGCCCGCCGTCAAGGCGGAGAAGGCCGCGGAAAATCCCGAGAAGGCAGACGATGGCAAGCATCCGGTGGCCAGCAGGGGCAAGCTGGACGAAAAGGCCATTGCCGCCCTGCCCGCCGCCGCGCTGCTCAACGCCAACGAAAAGCTGAAGGACCTGTTCGTCAAGGGCAAGAAGAAGGGCCGTCTGGACGCCGGCGAGCTGTCCGACGTACTGGACGAGATGGATCTGGACGGTGACCAGATGGACTCTATCTACGACTCACTGGAGACGCTGGGCATCGAGGTAGGCACCGAGGACTTCCTGGCCGCCCTGCCCGACGAGGACGGCGAGCCCGCCATGGAGGAGATCGCCGAGATCGAGGAGGAGGAGCTGGTCGACCCCA
>ERZ772855.745-NODE-745-length-35453-cov-8.751850_pt1 | contig 35453 bp, 36 predicted proteins | sample MGYA00511900_ERZ772855 | MGnify/ENA primary metagenome ERZ772855 (study PRJEB29015, sample SAMEA2737701) | human gut metagenome | biome: human gut; feature: human-associated habitat; material: faeces | place: China | collected 2012 ... | reverse complement strand
GCTAGTGGATAACTCAATAGTTGTTTTAGATAATATCTTTAGACATTTAACTGAGTTAGGACAAGATAGGATGGAAGCATCGGAAAATGGAGCTTCAGAAGTTATTATTCCAATAATAGCTTCAACAGCAACAACAATAGCTGTATTTATTCCTATAGTTATAAGAGAGGGAAGAGCAAAAGAGATGTATAAAGATATGGCGTTTTCAATAACGTTCTCTTTATTAGCATCTTTAATAATAGCAATAACATTTGTTCCTATGATATGTAGTAGAATTTTAAAATCTAAAAACACAGTTCATGAAGAGGGAAAGATTTTAAAAACTATAAAGAAGTATTACTCTAAAGTTTTAGTGTTATCACTAAAATATAAAGGAATAGTTTTAGGAGTTATGGTTGTTCTATTCATAGCTGTTGTTGGATATGGATCTAAGAAAATTGGTGGAGAGTTTATGCCAACAACTGATGATGGTGTTTATACTATTATAGCTGAACTTCCAAGTGGTATGGAGATTGAAAAATCAAATAGAATTACAAAAGAGTTAGAAGCGATTGTTGGAAAAGATCCTCAAACGAAAAAGTTCATATCTTCAGTTAGTAAAGAAGCGGTTTCTATTATGGTAGACATTGGTCCTAAAAGTGATAGAGATAAAAAAGTTCAAGAGATTATGAACGAAACAAGAAAAAAGATATCACATATTCCAGATATAAAGTTAAATTTAGTTCCTAGAATGGCTTTTGGAAGAGGAACAGGAAGAGATGTATCTCTAATTTTAAAATCTGATGATTTGAATCAATTAAGTTATGTTTCTAAAGTGATTTCAGAAAAAATGGCAGCAAATCCAGGTTTTACAGATATAAATAACTCTATGGTTAATGGAAATCCAGAAGTGAGAATAATTTTAGATAGAAAAAAAATGGAGTATTATGGAGTTAAGGTTAACGATTTAACGCTTTCGGTGAGTTACCAAATATTAGGTGGAGCACCAATAAAGATAAAGACAGCAAATGAAGAGGTAGATGTAAGTTTAAGACTTGCTGAAGAGTTTAGAAACTCTCCTGAAAAGATTCAAGAGTTAAGAATAAAATCAAAAGATGGAGGAGTTGTAAAACTTAAAGATATAGCTACTTTTGAAATTGGAGAGGGAGCTTACGGAATAGATAAAGAGGATAAAATCACGATGGTGACAATTGATGCTAATACTACAAATGGGTTAGATTTAGTGACAGGTCAAAAATATATAAAAGAGATTTTAGATGAGGTGGGATTACCTAAAACAATAACATATTCTTTTGGTGGAAGTGGAAGAAATATGGCTGAAGTGAACGAACAGCTAAAGGCTGCCTTTGTAGTGGCGATGTTTTTAGTTTACTTTATACTTGCAGCACAATTTGAATCATATATTTTACCAGTTATTGTTATGGGAACAGTTCCTCTTTCAGTTATAGGTGTCTATAGTGGACTTTTATTAACTGGACAAAAGACAAATACAATGGTTTTTGTTGGAATCATTATGCTAGCAGGAATAGTTGTAAACAATGCGATAGTTTTAATAGATTATATAAAGATTCTTTTGGAAAGGGAGATGCCTTTAAAAGAAGCTATATTAGAGGCTGGAAGAACGAGACTAAGACCAATTTTTATGACAACAATGACAACAGTATTTGGAATGGTTCCTTTATCTTTAGGAATTGGGCAAGGTAGTGAAATGTATAAAGGGATGGCCATAGCGGTTATTTTCGGACTTATATTTTCTACACTATTAACATTGATATTAATTCCTATATTGTTTTACATTTATGAGGTTGTAAAAAATAAAATTTCAAAGAGATAGTAATTGATTAGAAAGTTGAAACAAAAAAAGCAGTGGAATTATTCACTGCTTTTTTTGTTACTATTTATTTTAATCCAGCTTTAACTTCATCAGCCATTTTCTGTGTAGTTTTTATTCCACCAGTAGCAGTGTACCAAGTTTCAGCATCTAAGAAAATAATATTTCCATCTTTATAAGCTTTTGTTGCTTTTATAATATCATTATCAAAAGCTTTGTTAGCTGATACGTCTCCACCATTTACAGCACTTCTATCTACAACAAAGATATAATCAGGATTTTTTTCTAATAGATACTCAAAGTTTACTTTACTTCCATGAGTTGAAACAGCAACTTCGTCAACTGGTTTAAATCCAAAGTGATCAAAGATTATTCCAAATCTTGATTTTAATCCGTAAACTGATAGTTTTCCATTATTTGATAGAACAACTACAGCATTTAGATTTTTATTACTTACATTTTCTTTGATTTCATTTAAATTGTTTTCGATTATTCCTAACTCTTTTGTTAACTCAGTTTCTTTAGAGAATATCTCTCCCATAGTTTTAGCATTAGTTTTAAGAGCTTCTAAATAGTCATCACCAGTAGTTGTTAATCCAACTGTAGGAGCTATTTTTGATAGTTGCTCATAAAATGGTTCCTGTCTTCCAGAGATAATAATTAAATCTGGTTTCATCTCATAAATTTTTTCTAAGTTAGGGTCTTTTAATCCACCAACGTTAACATATTTTTCATCATTATATTTTTCTAAAAACTTTGGTAAGCTCTCTTTTGGTAATCCTATGATTTCAACACCTGTAGTATCTAACATCTCAACAATTCCATAATCAAATACAATAACTCTCTTTGGGTTTTTAACAACCTCTGTTGTTCCCATTACATGATTTATAGTTATTTTATCTCCAGCCGTTACCTCTTCAACGCCAGATGTTAGGTAGAAAAATACACCTACACATATTGCTGTAACTAGAGCTAGTAAACCTAATATTTTTTTCATTTTCTCCTCCTAGAAGTACACACATATATTTTTTTTATTAATCTCTTCAATATGGAATGGCATCTCATAAAGTTTTTCTAATCTTTCTTTAACAACTACATTTTGAGTTTCATCCATATGTTTTAATTTTCCATTTTTCATTGCTAATATATAATCTGAGTAAACAGATGTAAAGTTTATGTCATGCATAACTATAACTATTGTTTTATTAAAATCTTTTACAAGTTTATGTAAAATTTTCATCATAGCTACAGAACTTTTCATATCTAAATTGTTTAGTGGTTCATCAAGAAATATATATTTTGTATTTTGAGCAATGGTCATAGCTATGTAAGCTCTTTGTCTTTGTCCTCCACTTAACTCATCTAAGTATTTATCTCTAAATTCTCCTAGATTCATATATTCAATAGCCTCTTCAATGATTTTTTTATCTTCGTTATTTAGTCTTCCACCACTGTGAGGGAATCGTCCAAATGATATTAACTCATACACTGTAAGTCTTACATTTGTAGTATTTTCTTGTTTAAGTGTAGCAATTGTTTTAGCTAGTTCAGCTTTATCCCACTCACTAATAGCTTTTCCATCTATTTTTATTTCACCAGAATCTAGTGGAGTTAAACGGCTAATCATATTTAATAAAGTACTTTTACCAGCTCCATTTGGTCCTATTATACAAGTTATCTTTCCCTCAGGAATATCAGTTGTGACATTTTCTACAACAAATTTTGATTTATATGATTTACTTACATTTTTTATCTCAATCATTTTATCCTATTCTCCTCTCTTTTAATAAAATCCATAGTAAGTACATTCCACCAACAAAGTTGATAACTGTTCCTACAGGGAAACTATTATTGAATATTTTTTCTACAATTAGCTGTCCTATAATTAAGGATAAAATACTCATAAAAATAGAAGCGACAACTAAATATTTATGCTTATAAGTTTTTAATAACTCTTTTGATATATTAACTGTTAATAGTCCTAAAAATACAACTGGTCCAACTAACGCTGTAGATATAGAAACTAATAGCCCAACTATTGTCAGATTTTTTCTTAAAAGTTTTTTATAATCTAATCCTAAATTTATAGATTGGCTATATCCTAGACTCATAACATCTAAAGTTCTCATATCCTTTCTTAACCAGAAAAATACAAGAGCAACAATGATATAAGCTATTGAAAGTAGAGTTGTATTAACTCTGTTGTAACTTGCAAATAGACTACTTTGTAAAACTAGAAACTCATTTGGATCCATTATCATTTGAATTCCATTAGATAAACTATCTAAAAAAGTTCCCACAATCATTCCGATTAAAATCATATAAAGTAGTTTTCCTTTACTTTTACCTGTAAAAAACTTTTGAAGAAAAATACTAACTGTAACCATAAGCCCAACTGTTATAAAAAATTTTGGAATTGGTGTTGTAAGCAAAGGTAAAGTTCTTTTAAATAGAAAGATAGTCATTGTTTGTAAAAAAACATACATAGAATCAAGGCCCATAACACTTGGAGTCAGAATTCTACTATCTGTAACTGTTTGGAAAAGTAGTGTTGATACAGCAACACAAGTTCCACTTAAAACTATTGCTAATATTTTTATACCTCTTGTTGAGATTAAGTATCTAAAATTATTTTTATTTACACCGACTAATAGAAAAAATGCTGCTGCTATTAATAAGGCTAAAAGAAGACCTAGCAGGATATTTTCCATCCTTTTTTCATTATTCTTCAAAATTTAACCTCCTAAATATCATAGCTAAGAATATTCCACTTCCGAATACTCCTGTTATCATTCCAATTGGAATCTCATGTGGATATATAACCACTCTACCTAAAATATCACATAAAAGTAAAAATAAACCTCCCAAAGCTCCAGTTATGTAAAGATTTTTAGATAGATTGTCTCCGAAAAATAGAGAAACTATGTTTGGAATGATTAAACCTAAAAATGGTATTCCACCAACTGTTATCATAACTAATGAAGATATAAAGCAAACTAAAATTAATCCTATATTTACAATAGTTTTATAATTAATTCCTAAGTTTGTTGCAAACTCCTCTCCCATTCCAGAGATTGTAAATTGCTTTGAATAAAAGAAAGCAATTAAAACTAAAGGAATTGTTATATATAAAAGTTCGTAGTTACCTTTTAATACTCCTGAAAAATCACCAAAAAGCCAGCTGTTAATACTTTGTATTAAATCTCCTTTATATGCAAAAAACATAGTTATAGAGCTTAGGATTCCACTTATCATCATACCAATAAGTGGTACTAAAGCGTTGTCCTTTATTTTAATTTTTCTTACTATTCCCAGAAAAAGAAATGTTCCTCCCATGGCAAATACTGATGCGATTAACATCTTAAAGATAATTGATTCCCTTGGGAAAAAAAGTAAAGCTATTAGAATCCCTAATTTTGAGGAGTCAGCAGTTCCAGCAGTTGTTGGAGAAACAAATTTATTCATAGTAAGTTGCTGCATAATTAAACCACAGATACTCATTCCAAATCCAGCTGTTATAATACTGATTGTTCTTGGAATCCTACTTAAAAATATTATATTGTTACTATTTGTACCCTGAATAAAAATATCAGAGAGATTTACTGTTGCTACGCCTAAAAAAATAGAGATTACTGATAGAAAAATGATAAATGCTGTTATTATAAAGTTTTTCATTTAATCTCCTTGTTCAATATTTTGTTTTACAAAATAAATTATATCAAAATATTATACTTTGTCAACAATAAACTTTTTTTATAGAAATATATGCTTCTGCTTTATTTTTAAAAGTTAATCATAAATTTAATTTTTGAAAATAAGTTTTATTTTTTATTTGGTAAAAAAAAGAAAATGTGTTAAGATTAGACTGTAATTAAATTGGGGAAAATTAGTATTTTTTTGACTAAAAGTGTGAGGAGAGTTTAGTTATGAAACGTTTTAATATTGAAACTGCTATATATTTTGGAGAAGGATCTCTAGAAAAATTAAGGGAGTTAGATAATAAAAAGATACTAATTGTATGTGACAAATTTATAGGGACATCTGATATTTTAAAAAAAGTATTAGATAAACTAGAAAAATGTGAAGTTTTAGTTTTTGATGAGATTGTACCAGACCCTACAATAAAAATTGTTGCAAAAGGTGTGCAGCTTCTAAAGAGAGAAAAGTTTGATTTAATAATCGCTTTAGGAGGAGGTTCTTCAATAGATGGAGCTAAAGCTATAAGAGAGTATTATAAAAGAATAGATGAAAATATAGAGATAGATTTTTATGCTATTCCAACAACAAGTGGAACAGGTTCAGAGGTAACAGAGTATTCTGTTATAACAAACGAAAAAGAAAGCTTAAAATATGCCTTAACAAATGAGGATTTATTACCGACAATAGCAATACTAGATCCAGAATTAGTAAAATCAGTTCCTAAAAGTATAACTGCAGATACAGGAATGGATGTATTGACACACGCAATAGAGGCTTATGTGTCTAAAGAAGCTTCAGATTTTACAGATGCTTTAGCTGAAAAAGCTTTTGAATTAGTTGTAAAAAATTTAGAAAAAGCCTATGCAGATGGAGATGATATATACGCTAGAGAAAAAATGCATAACGCATCATGTCTAGCAGGACTTGCATTTAATGCAGCAGGACTTGGATTAACTCATAGTTTAGCTCATATGATTGGAGGAAGATTTCATATTCCTCATGGAAAAATAAATGCAATTATACTACCTTATGTAATTAAATTTAATTCAGATATAGAAAGAAAATCATATTTAGATTCAGAAAATGAAATTTTAAAAAGATATCAAAAGTTAGGGAAAATAGCTGGTCTCAATGGAATTAATCCAGTTATTGGTACAAGTAATTTAATAAATTATATTCAAAGACTACAAAAATCTGTTGGGATTCCTAAAAATTTAAAAGAATTAAAAATTGATGGAAGCTCACTGCTACAAGATGTAGAAGTAGTCTATGAAATAGTAATGAAAGATGTGTGTACAAAAACAAATCCAAAAGAGATTAAAAAAGAGGATATAAAAACACTATTGAAAGATATTGTGGGATAGAAGTTTAGGAGTGATAAAATGGAAAAAGAGAAATACTATATTGGAGAAGTTGAAAAAATTTGTGGTATAGCGAAAAAAACTCTGAGGTTTTATGACAAAATAGGACTACTTTCACCCTTTGAAATAAATAATAATGGATATAGATATTATAGTAAAGACAATTTATATACAATACCAGTAATAAAATATTATAAGCAGAGTGGATTTACATTAGAGAGCATAAAAAAAGTTATGAATGACTTTAACTGTCAGCATATTGAGGAAAGCTTTTCAGAAAAAATAAAAGATTTAGAAGAGATGGAAAGGGAGCTAGTTTTAAAAAAACGCTCCCTTGAGGATTGGAACTCTTTAGTAAAAGAAGCTAGAATGGTTTTAGAGTATAATTTAACAGATGTAAAAGTGAAATATTTAGAAAAAGATCGCTATATTCATCATACACAAGAGTTCAGTGAGGATTATATAAGTTCTGTAATAAATATAGATTTTACTAATTATATAGAAGAGATTGGAAATGCAATAACAGGTCCTGTTATAATTGAGTTCTCTTCTTTAGAGAGTAAATTAAAGGGAAAAACTCAAAGAGTAAGAATACTTCAGAAAAATCTTATAAAGTGTGATTCAGAACTTTTAACCGATTTTGGAGGAAAGCTTGTTGTTTCTTGTTATCATATTGGTTCTCATAAAAATATAAAAGAAACTTATAAAAAAATGTGTGATTGGGCAAAACTTCATAACTATAAACTCGAAGATTCTTGCTATGAAAGATATGTGATGGATTATTGGACCACAAAAGATGAGGATAAATTTGTAACAGAAATAATAATGAATATAAAATAATAAAGGTTCCACTAAGGTGGAATGTAAAAAACAGGTTAGTAACTTAGTTTACTAACCTGTTTTTTTATTATAAAAGTTCTGAAAACGAAATAATAGCTTTATATACAAAAAATAAAATTTAAAATTGTACATAATTTTTTCTTGACATTAAACCTATATGGAAGGTTTATACTTGTATTATAACAAAGAAAAAATAATAAATTCCCCAATTTATTATGAAAAAGAGTAACAAGGAGGAGTTATGCCAGAAGCAATATTGAAGGAGACGGCAGAAGCTGAATTTTTAGAAAAAGAAGTGAAAATTACAGCTTTAAAAGAACAAAGTAAGAAGGATTTTTTAAAAAAGGGTATTAAAATTGGACTATTTTCAGGAATGACTTATGGTATTTATACAGCTTTTTTAACTTTAGGAATGACTAAAGGAGTTTGGGCAGACTGGTATGGCCCGAATTTAGCGGGACTTTCAACTTTTGTAATTGTGTATCTATTAGCAGCATTGGGAAATGCAATAAATGATACGTGTAGCGCATTTTGGGCTTTAGGTAATGCTAGTTATCAAGGAAAACTTGGTGATTTTGGAAGAACATTAAATACAAAACCTGGAAGAATGCTTATGCTAGCAGCAATGTTAGGAGGACCAATAGCTGGAACAGCTTATGTAATAGCTCTTCAAATGGCGGGATCAATAATAGTTCCTATATCAGCTCTTTGTCCTGCAATAGCAGCAATTTTAGGAAAAATATTTTATAAACAAGAGATTAATAAAAGAATGGCTTTTGGAATTTTAATATGTGTATCTGCAAGCTTTTTAATAGGAAGTACAAGCTTTGTTGGAGAGGAGATTTCAACAGAAGTTTTACTAGGAATTTTAATAGCAATAATAGCAGCTTTTGGTTGGGGATTTGAAGGATGTGTTGCAGGATATGCATCAGCTATGGTAGATCCACAAATTGGAATATGTGTTAGACAGTTAACTTCAGGACTTACAAATATATTTATAGTTTTACCAATACTTGGGTTTTTAAGTGGAGATGTAACAACTGCAATAACACTTACTATGAAAGCTTTTTCTAGTTCACCAGCAATGTTTTGGTTTATTTTAAGTGGATTGGCAACATTTGTCTCTTTTACAGCGTGGTATACAGGAAACAGTATGTGTGGAGCAGGACTTGGAACAGCATGTAATGGAACATATTCATTCTTTGGACCATTCTTCTGTTGGTTATTCTTAGGAGTTATTGTAGGAATCGATGGATGGGCTCTTCCTATGGTTGCTTGGATAGGAGCAATAATAATGGTTATTGGAATCTTAATAATAGCAGTAAATCCTTTAGATTTTTTAAAAAAGAGGGAGGAATAATCATGATGCCACTTAACTACGCAATATTAAAATATTTTACAAAGCATGGAAGTTCATCTGTTTATGAGGTTATGGAGTCTTTAAAAAAGGATTACAAAAATTTCAAATCATTCAATAAGAACTCTATAATAAATGCTTTGATGACAGCTGAAGCAAATGGATTGATTGAAGAAGTGAATGCTGATTTAGACGAAAATGGAAACTTAGTTTTATACTATGAAGCTAATAAAGAGAGTAAAGATATAATCAATAGTTTTATAAAAGATTAATAATTAAGTTTGGAGGATAAAATGAAATATTACGGAAATGAAGCTTTAGGGTTAGTTGAAACACTTGGACTTGTTCCAGCTTTAGAAGCGGCAGATAAAATGTTAAAAGCTGCTAATGTTGAATTAGTATCTTATGAAAATGTTGGATCAACACTTGTTACTGTAATGGTAAAGGGGGATGTGGCAGCAGTAAAAGCTGCAGTTGAAGCTGGAGCAGCAGCAGCGGCAGCAGTAGGAAAATTAACAGCTAAAAATGTTATGCCAAGACCTATAAGTGAGATTGGAAAAATAGTAACGGTTCATGATATAGATCAATAATCAAAGGGGAGTTGACTTGAATGTTAAGAAGAGAAGCAATTGGATTAATAGAAACATTTGGATTAGTTTTTGCTTTAGAAGCAGCAGATGCTATGTGTAAAGCAGCGGATGTGGAGTTAATAGGATATGAAAACGTAGCATCAGGATACATAACTGTTATAGTAACAGGAGATGTTGGAGCTTGTAAAGCAGCAGTAGATGCAGGAGTGAATGCAGTAACTAATATGGAGGATGGAAATCTGTATAGCTCAATAGTTATAGCTAGACCACACTGTGACATACAGAAAATAATTGATAAATATGCTATTCCAAACTTATAAAATAAGAGGTGGAATTGAAAATGAATATTATAGATAATGATTTACTTTCTATGCAAGAAGCTAGAATAATAGCTGAAAACTCTAAAGAGGTTCAAAAGATTTTAAAAACTTTTTCTCAAGAGCAGCTAGATAAAGTCGTAGATAGTGTAGGAAAAAAATTAAAGAAAAATATTAAACAGATAGCATTTGAACTTTATGAAGAGGTTGATTTTGGAGTGAAAGAGGATAAGGTTACAAAACTAAATCTTCTTTTGGAAAATGTTATTGAAAAGATAAAAGATATGAAGTGTGTTGGAATTATATCTCAGGATAGTAAAATCTCTAATATTGGAGTTCCAGTTGGAGTTATTGTGGCGTTTTGCTCTGAGAGTAATCCAATATCAATACTTATTTATAAGGTTTTAATAGCTGTAAAATCTGGAAATTCAATAATCTTTAATCTACAGAAAAATTCAAAAAAAACAATGATAAAAACCTTGGATTTAATAATAGAAGCTGCTGAAGAGGCAGGGTATCCAAATGGAGCTATTTCATATTTGAGTAGGATATCTCTAAATGGAACAAAGGAACTATTAAATCATAATGGTGTAGATTTAATTTTAAATACTGGAGTAGAGGACATTCTACCAGAGATTTATAAAAGTGGAAAAACTTTAGTTTATGGAAGAACTGGAAATACCCCTGTTTTTATTGAAAAGACTGCGGATATAAAAAAATCTGTTTCGGATATAGTTATAAGTAAAACTTTTGACAACGGAGTCATGCCAGGAGCGGAGCAAGCAGTAGTTGTAGATAAAGCTATTTTAAATGAAGTAATCAAAGAGTTTGAATTAAACGGTGCTTACTTTTTAAATGAAGCTGAAAGCGAGAAAATAAAAAATCTTATATTTGATTCTAGAGGAGATTTTAGAAAAATATATATAGGTAAAGATGCACAGTTTTTAGCTCAACGAGGAGATATCACTATACCAAAAGATAGAAAGATACTTATTTCAAAGGAGAGGTATGTATCTTTAGATAATCCATTTTCCAAAGAAAAGTTATGTCCTGTACTTTCATTTTATGTAGAGGAAGATTGGATGAGTGCTTGTGAGAAATGTATAGAACTTTTACTCAATGAAAAGCAAGGGCATACATTAGTAATTCATTCTAAAGATGAAAATATAATAAGAGAGTTTTCACTAAAAAAACCTGTGGGAAGAGTTTTGGTAAATACATCTGGAAGTTTTGGAAGTATGGGAGGAACCACAGAGTTGTTTCCATCAATGACACTAGGGTGTGGAGTTATAGGAAGAGGAATGACTTCAGATAATGTTTCTCCAATGAATCTTATATATATAAGAAAAGTTGGCTATGAAATAAAAAGTTCTGAAGCTTTACTAGACAAGTATAGAGATAAAAAAGATAAAGAGCTAGAGATATTAAAAAAATTAGAGAAAATATTGAGAGATATTTTAGCTTAAGGAGTGTAATATGGAAATTCGAGAATTTTTAAATAAATTTATGAAAGCTACTGAAAATATGTCAGTAGAGGAAAGAGAAGCTTTACTTAAAATGTTCCAAGGTGTAAGTCACGAGATAAAAGGTGAATGTTGTGAAAAGGAAAGTTATAACTACACTAATGAATGTAAAGAGATTCCTGAAAAAATAACTGAAAGATTAGCAAAGTTAAAGGAAAACTATTTAAAACAGATTCCATCTATAACTATTCATAGAGCTAAGGCTTTAACAAAAATAGCTAAAGAGAATCCAGGACTTCCAAAAGCAATATTAAGAGGAAAGAGTTTTAAATATTGTTGTGAAACAGCACCACTTGTGATTCAAGATGGAGAATTAATTGTAGGATCACCAAATGGAGCTCCAAGAGCTGGTGCATTTTCTCCAGATATAGCTTGGAGATGGTTAGAAACTGAATTAGAAACAATTTCAAAAAGACCACAAGATCCATTTTATATATCTGAAGTTGATAAGCAAACTTTAAAGGATGAGATATTTCCATTTTGGGCTGGACAATCAGTGGATGAATATTGTGAGCAACAGTTCCGTGAAGCAGGACTTTGGGAACTATCAGGAGAATCTTTTGTTTCAGATTGTTCATATCATGCTGTAAATGGAGGAGGAGATTCAAATCCTGGTTATGATGTAATTTTAATGAATAAAGGGATGTTAGATGTAATTAAAGAAGCTAATGAAAAGTTAGAAACTTTAGATTATGCTAATCCAGAGGATATTGAAAAAATATATTTTTATAAATCATTAATAGATACTGCCGAAGGAGTAATGATATATGCTAAGCGTATGTCCGAATATGCTGCTCAGTTAGCTGCAAAAGAATCGAATCCTAAAAGAAAAGCTGAACTTTTAAAAATATCAGAGATAAATGCAAGAGTTCCAGCATATAAACCTGAAACATTCTGGGAAGCAGTTCAATCAGTGTGGACTATTGAGTCACTTTTAGTTGTAGAAGAAAATCAAACTGGAATGTCAATAGGGCGTGTAGATCAATACATGTATCCAATGTTTAAAGCTGATATTGAAAGTGGAAAAATGTCAAAGTATGAAGCTTTTGAAATAGCTGGATGTATGCTGATTAAAATGTCAGAGATGATGTGGTTAACTAGTGAAGGTGGATCTAAATTCTTTGCAGGATACCAACCGTTTGTAAATATGTGTGTTGGAGGACTTACAAGATGTGGTAAAGATGCAACAAATGACTTAACATATTTGCTTATGGATGCAGTTAGACATGTAAAAGTTTATCAGCCATCACTTGCTTGTCGTATTCATAAATCATCACCACATGAGTATTTAAAGAAAATAGTTCAAGTTATAAAAGCTGGTCTTGGATTCCCTGCTTGTCACTTTGATGATGTTCATATAAAAATGATGTTAGCTAAAGGAGTTTCAATTGAAGATGCAAGAGATTATTGTTTAATGGGGTGTGTTGAACCTCAAAAATCAGGAAGATTATATCAATGGACATCAACAGCTTATACTCAGTGGCCAATCTGTATTGAGTTAGTTTTAAATAATGGAGCAACTTTATGGTATGGAAAAAAAGTTTGTCCAGATTTAGGAGATGTAGATAGATATAAAACTTATGAAGAGTTTGAAGAGGCTGTAAAAGATCAAATAAAATATATAACAAAACTTTCAAGTATAGCTACTGTTATAACTCAAAAAGTTCATAAAGATTTAGCTCCAAAACCACTTATGTCAATGATGTATGAAGGATGTATGGAAAAAGGTAGAGGAGTAGAAGCTGGAGGAGCTATGTATAACTTTGGTCCAGGAGTTGTATGGAGTGGACTAGCAACTTATGTTGACTCAATGGCAGTTATAAAAAAACTTGTATTTGAAGAGAAAAAATATACATTAAAAGATATAAAGGAAGCATTAAAAGCTGATTTTGTAGGATATGAAACTTTAAGAAAAGATTGTCTAGCAGTTCCAAAATATGGAAATGATGATGACTATGTAGATTATATAGCAACAGATTTAATTAACTTTACAGAAAATGAGCACCGTAAATATAGAACTCTTTACTCTATATTAAGCCATGGAACACTTTCTATTTCAAATAACACTCCTTTAGGACAAATAACAGGAGCTACACCAAATGGACGTAAAGCTTGGACTCCACTTTCAGATGGAATAAGTCCTACTCAAGGAGCAGATACAAAAGGACCTACAGCAATAATAAAATCTGTTTCTAAAATGGCATGTGATAGTATGAACATTGGAATGGTTCATAACTTTAAGTTAATATCTGGTTTACTTGAAACTCCTGAGGGAGAAAACGGAATTATAACATTGTTACGTAGTGCTTGTGCTTTACAATTAGGAGAGATGCAATTTAACTATTTAGACAATGAAACTTTACTTGCAGCTCAAAAAAATCCTGAAGCTTATAGAGATTTAATAGTTCGTGTTGCTGGATATAGTGCTTACTTTGTTGAGTTATGTAAAGATGTACAAGATGAAATTATAAGTAGAACGGTGTTAACACACTTCTAAAATTTGGAGAAACTTATGGAAAATAACCATTTAGAAAGAAAAGCAAGAATTTTTAATGTTCAAAAATACAATATGTATGATGGACCTGGAGTAAGAACTTTAATATTTTTTCAAGGATGCCCTTTGAGATGTAAATGGTGTGCAAATCCAGAAGGATTAGAAAAAAGATATAGAGTTATGTTTAAAAGTAACAACTGTATTGATTGTAATAGATGTAAAGATGTTTGCCCTGTTGAAATCCATGGTGTGAGTATGAATAATACTCATACCATAGATAGAACAAAACAGTGTATAGGTTGTAGAAAATGTGAAAAAGAATGTAACCAAGAAGCTTTAAAAATAGTTGGTGAAGATAAAAAAATATCAGAACTATTAAAAGTTATAGAGGAGGACCGTACATTTTATGAGATGTCAGGTGGTGGTGTAACTTTAGGTGGTGGAGAGGTTTTAATGCAACCTGAAGCAGCTATAAATCTGTTGATGGCTTGTAAAAATGTTGGACTAAATACAGCAATAGAAACTTGTGGTTATACAACTTTAGATGTAATAGAAAAAGCTGCTGAATATGTAGATTTATTTCTATTTGATATAAAACAGATAGATTCAGATAAACACTTTCATTGGACTGGAGTTAGAAATGAAAGAATTTTAGAAAATTTAAAATATCTTTTAGAAAATAAGTATAACGTAGAGATTAGAGTTCCATTAATAAAAGGTGTAAATACTGAAAATAATGATATAGAAAATCTAATTAAATTTTTATTACCATATAAAGATTATAAAAATTTAAAAGGCGTAGATTTATTACCATATCATAAAATGGGTGTAAATAAATATGAACAACTAGGTATGAACTATGAGATGAAGGGTGAGTTTCAGTTAACTAATGATGAGTTAGACCAAATAGAAAATTTAATAAAAAAATATGATTTACATGCTAGAGTTATACGTCATTAATTATTAGTTGTCTAAAACTATAGAAGGTGAAAGAGATGCTTAAATTTATAACAGAGGAGTATCTGAGAGAGCTATATAGAAAAGAGCCTTTTGAATGCTTCCAAATAGAGCAAAACCAAAGGTTAACTCCTGGAGGAAGACAGTATCTATTAGACAGAAAAGTGAGAATAGAAAATTTTGATGAAAGTAAAAAAAAGACTCAAGTTGTTTTAGATAAAAAAAATATTTATAGACTTAGAAGTCTAGAGATGGAGATCTACTCTTTGGTTAGTGAACTTTTAAATAAAAATATAAAAGTTGCTGCAGAAATTTTAGAAATAGGTAAAGTCCTAAAAAATGTATCAGATACCCTAGAGGGAAAAAGTGAGCTTTTAAAACTTCAAGAGGAAATATCTTGTGGTGAGAGCCAAGAACCAAATGAAAGTTATCTATATTTTAAAAATGGAAGATATATATTTTATTTGAAAAAATTAATTTTTGAACTACATCTTTGTAAGGAACTAGATTTTAAAAATGAGGATATTGTTGAAAATGTTGATTGGATAATTAGTAAGATGGAAAAAGTATTGCTTCACATGATGGAGGAGTTATGAGTTTAGAAAAAATTGTAGATTTTGATTATTGTGATAGCCTAGTGGCTGAGTTTGAAAAAGTTATAAAAAATCCAAAATTAACAAAATCATCTGTTTATTATACAGGAGTAGATTTGGGAACAGCTTGTGTTGTACTAGCTGTTTTAGATGAAAATTATAATCCAGTGGCAGGAGCTTATAGGTATGCTGATGTTGTAAAAGATGGAATGGTAGTTGATTATATAGGAGCTATAAAAATAGTTAGAGAGTTAAAAAAAGAGATTGAAGATAAATTAAATACAGAACTTTTATATGCAGCTGCAGCGATTCCACCAGGAACAGACAATATAGATGGAGGAGCTATTAAAAATGTAGTTCAAGCAGCAGGATTTGAATTAACAAATCTTCTAGATGAACCTACAGCAGCAAATCAAGTTTTAAAGATAAAAAACGGTGCAGTAGTTGATATTGGTGGTGGAACTACAGGAACTTCAATATTGAAAAATGAAGAGGTTATATCAGTTGCAGATGAAGCTACAGGAGGAACACATTTTTCTTTAGTAGTTTCAGGAACATATGGAAAACCTTTTAAAGAGGCTGACGAATTTAAAAGAGATGTAAGAAATCATAAAGAGTTACTGCCTGTTCTTAAGCCAGTTATAGAAAAGGTAGCTTCAATAATAAATAGTCATATTGCAGGGTATCATGTTGAAAATGTAGTACTAGTTGGAGGAACAGCTTGTTTAACTGGAATAGAAGAGGTTATTCAAAAAAATGTTAAAGCAAATGTGTATAAACCTAAAAATCCAATGTTTGTAACACCGTTAGGAATAGCTTTAAGTTGCACACAAGAAATATTAGATTAAAGTTATAGGGAGAAAGAATGATTATAGCAAAAATAATAGATAATGTTTGGGCAACAAGAAAAGCGGATGAACTAAATGGTTTGAAATTCATGCTAGCAGAAGAAATAGATGGTACAGTAATTGGAAAAAGATTAGTGGCAGTAGATGTCATTGGAGCAGGAATTGGAGATAGAGTTATCATAAGTACAGGTTCTTCAGCTAGAGAGATGATTGGCAGAAGTGTTCCAGTAGATGCAGTTGTAGTTGGAATAATCGACGAAGATTGTAAGTTAAAGTAGTTTGGAAAGGAGAAAAACTTGAAAAAACTAATATGCGCAAAAGATTTAGAAGAAATCTTAGAAAATGGAGCAAAAGAGATTGAAATAGATAAGGATACAATTTTAACTCCATCAGCAAAAGATATTATAAAAAATAGTGATATTAAGGTTTTAATAAAAGAAAAAAAAGTGGAAAATGAAGTTTTAAAAGATATTGATATGAATAAAATTATGGAATTTTTTAAAATCGTTTCCAAAGATCAAGTTTTACAAAAGACTATTATGAAAATGCTTTTAAATGAAAAAAAATTTGAAAAAGAGTGCGATTCATCTGGGTTTACCTTAATTAAAGGTGAGAGTATAAAATTTGATAAAATTTTTAAAAATTTAAATATATATTCTCAAGATTTAATAAATACAGATGAAGAGATAATAGGAATTTTAAAGATTGAAAGAGATAACTTTATAAAGAAAACAAAATCAAAGGGAAATCTTTTTATAATAGATGGAGAAGTTGAAATAGTTTTAAATGGAAAAAGGTATCTAGGAAAAAGCGGAGATTTAATAAATATCCCCAAAAAAGCTGAAATAAAAATAGGGTCAAAAGATATGGCAAAAGTGCTATATTTCTCAAAAGATTTAAATTGGAGTGAGCCCCTTTTATAAAGGAGGGAGGTAAAAATGCAAGCTTTAGGAATGATAGAAACAAAAGGTTTAATTGGAGCCATAGAAGCAGCAGATGCTATGACAAAGGCTGCTAATGTGACATTAATAGGGAAAGAAAAGGTAGGCAGCGGACTAATAACCGTAATGATTACTGGTGATGTTGGTGCAGTAAAGGCAGCAGTTGATGCAGGAGCTGCAGCAGCGGAACAAGTTGGTCATTTAGTTGGGGTCCATGTTATAGCAAGACCTCATGATGAAATAGAAAATATTTTAAAAAAAGAGGTAGTTGAGAAAGAAGTTATAGAGGAAACTATTGAAGAGGTTGTTGAAGAGGTAATTGAAATAACTCCAAATATAATTTCAGAAGAGGTTATTGAAGAGATAGAAGAAAAAGCTCAAGAGGAAGTTTTACAGCGAAAAGTAGCTAGGAGGAAGAAATAAAAATGTTTGATAAAGACTTAACATCCATTCAGCATGCAAGAGATTTAGCAAGAAAAGGAAAGTGTGCAGCTAATAAAATCTCTGAATATACTGAGGAACAAATTGATAAAATAATTAAAAATATGGTAAAAGTTGCCAATAAAAATGAGCTATGTTTAGCTAAAATGGCTGTAGAAGAAACAGGATTTGGAAAAGTTGAGGACAAAGCATTTAAAAATCACCTAGCTTCAACAGTTTTATACGATTCTATTAAAGATATGAAAACAGTTGGAATAATAGAGGAAGACGAAGCTAACAAGGTTATGTGTATAGCTGAACCAATGGGACTTATTTTAGGAATTGTTCCCTCTACAAATCCAACATCAACAGCAATATTTAAATCTATAATTGCTGTTAAATCTAGAAACGCTATAGTATTTACACCTCATCCATCAGCACAAAAGTGTACAAGGGAAGCGGTAAAGTTAATGTGTGAAGCAGCAGTAGAAGCAGGAGCTCCAGATTGTATAATTAGTTGTTTAGAAATGTGTACTATGGAAGCAACAAATGAACTGATGAAAGCCCCGGAAGTAGCACTAATAATAGCAACAGGTGGACCAGGAATGGTAAAAGCAGCATATAGTTCTGGAAAACCAGCACTTGGAGTTGGAGCAGGAAATTCACCAGCGTATATAGAAAGAACAGCAAATATAGAGAAAGCTGTAGAAAATATTATAGCAAGTAAGACTTTTGATAATGGAACTATCTGTGCTTCTGAGCAATCAATAATTTGTGAAGAGTGTAATGAGGCTCAAGTTATTAAAGAGTTTGAAAAGCAAGGTGGATACTTTATGAGTGAAGAGGAAACTAAAAAAGTTTGTGAGCTTTTATTTAAACAGGGACATACAATGAATGCTAAATTTGTAGGGAGATCAGCTGATGTTATATCTGAGGCAGCTGGATTTAAAGTTCCTTATGGAACAAAGGTTTTAATAGGAAGACAAAAGGGAGTTGGAGTAGGAAATCCACTATCTTATGAAAAGTTAACTACAGTTTTAGGATTTTATGTTACTAAAGATTGGCACGAAGCTTGTGAGTTAAGTATTGCTTTATTACAAAATGGAATTGGACATACAATGAGTATTCATACTGAAGATTTAGATATAGTGAGAAAATTTGCTAAGAAGCCAGCCTCTAGAATTCTTGTAAACACAGGTGGTTCTCAAGGTGGAACTGGAGCAAGTACTGGACTTATGCCATCATTTACTTTAGGGTGTGGAACATGGGGAGGAAGCTCTGTTTCTGAAAATGTGACTCCAATGCATCTTTTAAATATAAAAAGAGTAGCCTTTGGTCTTATAGATTGTAATAAGTTAAAAAGAGCAGAGGAAAAAGAGTATAAAGGTATAACTGTTTATGGTTCTGAAGGAAGTACAGAGAAAACTTTAGAAAAAACTTCTATAGAAAAAGAGTTAGTGGAAAATCCAGAGTTATTAAAACTTATGGAAGAGATATTAGCTTCAATAAAGGGGTAGAGATGGATAAGTTAGATGCATTATTAGAAAAAATCTTAGAAGCAGTAGAGGAAAAAAAGCTAACTATACCAGTTGGAATTTCAAATAGACATATACATTTAAAACAAGAGGATATTGAAGTTTTATTTGGAAAAGACTATCAATTAAATAAACTTAAAGATTTATCTCAAAAAGGTCAATTTGCAGCGAAAGAAGTTGTAACAATTTGTGGACCTAAAAGTGTTGTAGAGAAAGTTAGAATTTTAGGACCAGCAAGAAAAGAGACTCAAGTAGAGGTTTCTATAGGTGATTGTTTAAAATTAGGTATAAAAGGTAAAGTTAAAATGTCTGGAGATATTTGTGAAACTCCAGGAATAACATTAGTTGGACCAAAAGGAACAGTAGTTTTATCAAAAGGTGTTATAGTTTCTCAAAGGCATATACATATGGATGAAGAGGATGCTCAAAGATTTGGAGTTTCAAATGGAGATGTTGTAAGTATAAAAATTGAAGGAATTAGAGGCGGACAATACGATAATACTTGTGTTAGAGTAGATAAAAGCTTTACATTAGAGTGTCATTTAGATACGGAAGAAGCCAATGCACTTGGAATTGAACCAAGTTCAAAAGTTAGAATAATAAAATAAAAAAATAAATATAAAGAAAAAATAGGAGGAATTAAATATGAAATACGATGCATTAGGAATGATAGAAACTAAAGGGTTAATAGGATCAATTGAAGCGGCAGACGCAATGGTAAAAGCAGCAAATGTATACTTAATTGGAAAAGAGTATGTAGGTGGAGGATTAGTAACAGTTATGGTAAGAGGAGATGTTGGAGCAGTAAAAGCGGCTACAGATGCAGGAGCAGCAGCAGCACAACGTGTTGGAGAGTTAGTTTCTGTACACGTAATACCAAGACCACACTCAGAAGTAGAGGTTATTTTACCAGCTTCACCAGCAAGAGAGATGAAATAGTTATAAAAAATTTATTACTAAAAAAGTTGCAGGTTGTTTTCCTGCAACTTTTGTTTTTTTACTGCTTAAGAATTTAAACATTAGATATACATGATTAAAAACTTGTTTTAATGTGAAAAAAGTGTTATTATATATCGAAAAACACACACAGGGGGACGAACAATAAATGAACAAAAGAATCATACTACTAGCAGCATCATTACTAGTTTTAAGTCAAGCAACACTATCAAAGGAACGTACTTTTTTAACAAAGGCCAATGGGTATTCTGGTGAAATAAAGTTAGAGGTTATAGCAGAGGGACAAGAAGTGAAAGATATAAAAGTTGTATCGCACAATGAAACGGTTCCTGTTATGACAAGAGCGTTTCCTATGCTAAAAGAGAGAATTTTAGAGGCTCAATCACCAATAGTAGATAGTGTTTCTGGAGCAACACATACATCTACAGCTATAAAAAGAGCGGTAAATGATGTTTATAAACAACTAGGAAAAGATTATGGAAGAATTACAGCAAGAACAAAAGGACCTGAGTTACCAGTTGCCTATTTAGAGCCTGTATCTACAGATCTTGTAATTGTAGGAGGAGGACCAGCTGGATTAGCAGCAGCTATATCAGCAAAAGAGCAGGGTCTAAAAAATGTAATTTTAATTGAAAAAATGGATATGCTAAGTGGTAATGGAAAGTTTGATATGAACTTCTATGATTTAATAAATTCAGAGGCTCAAAAAGCTAATGGAATGAATGATACAGTAGAAAGTTTAATAAAGGACAACACAAATCCAATGGATACACCAGAACGTACAAAAACTCAAGCTGAAGGAGCTTTTGTTTTAGATAAATGGTTAAGAGAGATGGGGATTAAATTAAATTACCATTATGGAAAAAGAGGGCACATGGCTGAAAAGAATGTGTATGCTGGTGAAGTTATACAAGATAAAATGGAAGCTAGAGCAAAAGAGTTAGGAGTAGATATTCGTACTTCAACAAAAGGTTTAGATTTAATTATAAATAACGGTGTTGCAACAGGGGTAAAAGTTCAAAATAAAAATAATTTTTATGATATAAATGCAAAAGCTGTAGTAGTTGCAACAGGTGGATTCTCAGCTAATCCAGAGTTATTGGCAAAATATGCTCCAGGAACAGAGAAATTACAGCACTCAAATCAAATTAGTGCTACAGGAGATTTAATTCCAGTATTTGAAAAAAATAATATTCAATTAGCTAATTTAGAAGTAATGAATCTGATTCCATTTATTTTAGGATCAACAAGAGATTTAGCAGGTCCTAATGGTGATGGAATGATGTTAGTTAATATAAATGGAGAGAGATTTACAAAGGAACATATAACTAAAGATGAAAGAATGGATATGGCTAAAAAGATGTTAGCTCAACCAGAAGCTAAAGTGTTCTATGTATTTGATAAAAAGTTATATGATTCAAGCTATCGTTTACAAAAACATACAAAAAAAGGATACCATTTAGTTGCGAACTCAATAGAGGAGTTAGCAGAGAAAATGGGAGTACCAGTGGCAACATTTAAAGAAACAGTGGTAACTTATAATAAAGGAGTACGTGGAGAGGTAAAAGATCCATTTAGAGAGGCTAAAGCAAAAAGAGAGTTTGATATGAGTGGACCATTCTATGCAGTTTTAGTTGAGCCAGCTGTTCATATGACAAGAGGTGGAGTTGTAGCTAACGAGAAAACTGAGGTTATTCAAAATAATGGAGAAATAGTTAAAGGACTTTTTGCAGCTGGAGAGGTAACAAGTACAAGTGCAGCATATAGTGCTTCTGTAATATTTGGACGTGTAGCTGGAGAAAATGCAGTAAAGTTTATAAATAAAAAATAATAAAAAAATCCATTCAATAACGAATGGATTTTTTATTTATATATTTACTAGTTATACATTACTCTTACAGTAACTTTTCCTTTTAAAGTATTCTCTTTTGAATTTAAAGCTAATTTTCCATTGATATCCTTTTTATTATATAAATTGATATTGTTGTTACTAAGTTCTTTGATATAAACTCTAACAGGTTCTTCTTTTAAATTATCTAATTTAAAGCTAAGGCCATTTTCATTAGATATTTTTTTAATCGCTACTTTTGTAGGGTTTATTAAATTTAATTTTGTGTAAATATCAACACCTGTATCTTTCGAACTAAAGGTCAAAATAAAATTTAGTACAAAAAAACTAAAGAAATATAATCTCTTCATTTTAATCCTCCTTAAAATTTACTAATAAAATTTAATTTTAAATTAAAATAAAGTAGTATCAACTTCTTTATGTACTGCAACTGGCTGCCATTTTAAAGGCCCTATAGCTTTGCGTCACACAGTTTCCTATGTTTTGCCTTTATTTTAATTTTTACAAATTAATCTACAATAAAATTGTACTATATTATTCTTTTATTTGTCAATAGTAGAAGGATTTTTATTAAAATTAATGTTGGCCTAGTATACCTATTCCTATTTCATTAAGAATTATAATATCTTTATCTGAAAGAGATTTAGAATCATTAGGTAGTTCTTTAAAAATTATATAACTCTTATAACTTTCATTTTTTTTTAATATATTATTTTTATTTTTAAATACTAATTTGATTATCTTTTCCTCTTTTGGTTTTAATGTTATGAATTTTGGGAAACATTCAAGCATTAATTCTAAACTATTATTTTTAAACTCCATAGGAGTCTCAAAGTATGGTAGAAGTTTTACGACCTTATCACCATTATTCATTAAATAAATATTTGTAACAGAGTTACGACTTAAATTTAATTCTATTTTTGTAGGATTTATAGATAAGTTGAATTCAGTTGATAATAAAATCGTAGAAAAAAATAGATAAATTAATAACAGTTTTATATAAAACACTCTCCTTTATTTATAAAGTTATATAATCAGTTCGCTTTCTAAAATCGGCTTTCCAATATAATAACCTTGAATAAAATTTACCCCAATCTCTTTAATAAACTCAAACTCCTCTTTAGTTTCTATTCCTTCAATAGTGATTTCATGTTTCATTATTTTTAATAGAGAAATAATTCCTTTATAAGTTTCTTTTCCTAAAGGACAAGTGATATCTTTTAATAAACTTCTATCAATTTTAACTTTGTTAATTTTAGTTTTTAAAAGAGTCTCTAAGCTAGAATTTTCCATAGGAAAATCATCCATAGCTATTTTTATTCCTAATTTATTTAGTTGATTAATTTTAATAATAAGTTTTTCGTAGTCGAGATTACCTCTTTCAGTTAGTTCAATTTCTAAATTAGATAGATTACATTTTAGTAAGGTTATTTTTTCAATAAATTCATCCATAAGTAAAGTTATTGGTGATACATTTATTGCTATTTTCTTTCCATTTTTTAAATATTTTTCAACTTTTTTTAAAATTAAAAAATCTAGTTCATGTATAATATCTAGTTTTTCTAAAAATTTGATGACTTTGATTGTAGAAATAACATCATTATTTTCATTATAAAATCTCGATAAGACCTCATAACTTTTTATTTCCCCCTCTAAAGAATATATTGGTTGAAAAGCAACTTTTAAAATATCTTCTAAGTTAAATTTTAGAAGGTTTTCAAATTGTTTGTTCATATTGTCCCCCAGTATTGATGTATTTTCTATAATTACTTTAGTTCTATATTTAAATAAAATTGTCCTGTATGTTCACCTTCGATAGCTTCACTAGTGTTTGTAAGTGTACTATTTAACATGAAATAGCTATTTCCAGTAGATGTTTCTTTTTGCTCAGGAGTTACTGAAAAATTGCTAGCTATAATTTTAGAACTTTTATTTTCATTTTCAAGCTCTACTTTATCCATAGCTGGAACTAGAGTCAATTCTTTACTAGATAAATTTTTTATAACTATTTTAGAAGTAGCAGCTTTTGAGTCATCACCTTTTAAAACTGTTCCAAAATCTAAAACTTCTTTAGACACAATTTCAAAAGTTGGAGTAATGTTCTTTTTAAATTTAATTTTTGGATATTCAATAGGGATTACATTTCCAAAAATTTTATTTGGAATACTTATATTTTTTCCTGATTGCCCAGGACCTTCTGAACTTGGAATCAGAGATATACTGTGGGTTCCATTATATAAAATTTCAACAAAATCTTTATCATTGTGTTCAGGGTGACTAGCATAATCCTTAATATTTTGAACTACTTCTTTAGGGATACATATTTTTAATTGTGCAGTGATTTGACCAAATGCTGCTAAAGTAATATATTTATCATAGTTATTTGTAAATGTTTTTTTTACTAAGAGATTATTACTTTCAGAATTTGGATTACTAAAATAAGGATGAACACTTCCGCCAATAACCAAAGGAATATTAATTATATCTACTGGTCTAGTGGTAATATTAGTCCAATCTTTTACTGAATACTCCCATTCTTTCTCTGTTCCTATACCTATAGCTGAAAGAGCTTTTGGATTACTACTATCATTAGAGAAAAAATAAGTTATAGTTCCAAGCAAAACAACAAGATCCGCTTCAATACTAGTTCTATCATCTATTATTATTTCCTTTATTAATCGACCATTATAAATACGATAATCATCTAATTCCCTATTCTCAATAAACTCAGCTCTGTAAATCTTTTCAACCATACCATTTTTATTATTTAACACTCCTAAATAAAATGTTTCAGGCTTTAAATCATAAGATACTTCTAAAACTTTTTCTTTGTTTTGTTCAATTAGACTATAACTTATATTTTTTAGTTTTATTTTTTCACCATTTCTTAATTTAACTCCTTGCTCGAAAACTCTATTCATTTTAAACTTCTCATTTTTTTTCATATAAGTTGCAGCATTGTCTAAATTTTCTAAAATAAAAATCTCATAGTTATTGCTATCAGTCACAATTTTCTTTTTTTCTGCAGCTTTTTTTAAATCTTTAAAATCAAAAATTATTTTATTTTCGTTCTCATATATTACCCCAGTTATTTTTTCTGTTTTTATTTTTAGAACTTCAATATCTAAATTAGCTTTCTCTCTTTGTGGAAGAGCTTCAATTGTTGTAACTTCATTTTTTGAAAAGCTAGTTAAGAAAATACAGATAAAGAAACTAAAATTAATTAAAAATTTATTTATCCCCCTCACTCTCCCCGTTTTGTTTTTCATTTTCCTCAAAGTATAATATTTGTCCTGGATAAATATCCCTACTATTTTTCAAATTATTTATTCGAAGCAATTCATCTAAAGGTATTCTATATGAATTAGCAACCTCTTCTAAACGTTCTTTTCCTTTAATAATATAGTAGCTTTTACTATTTGAAGGATCTCCTTTTACTATTCCAATAACTAATGTATTTTTTTCTTTTATTTTTATATCGTAGTTCAAATGAGAATTTCCTAAAGTGAAGGAACTTAAAATAAAAGTTCCCATAAAAATTTTATTTATCACTTATGTTCCCCCTTTTCTTATATTGAGATACAATAATAGGAATATACCCTACATATTCTCCTTCAATATCAATAACTTCCCCTTTGTTAATATCTTTTCTATCTAAAACAGCATAAAAAGCAAATTGTTCTCTCTCTTTAGTTATAATTATCTCTTTTTTAGATGATTCCATTCCTAGCTTTTCCACCTTTAACCATTTTCTACGATTGGTCATAAGATTATACTCTGGAAATTCAAACATTATTTTTTTCCCAAAATCTTCCTTTTTATTATCTGTAAAAACTTCAATGATTCCCTTTCCTAAAACTTTGTCCTTATCCAAATGAGTAGTATTGATACTTTTAAATCTCATAGGTTCAGCTATTCTAACCTTTATTTCACTAAAAGTTAACTTTTGAATACTAAATAGAAATACTAATAAAATTAATTTTTTCATATCTATTTCCCATCCCTAACTTCAACTGTTATATAAACTCTTTTTCTATGTAGCCCCTCTTTTGTAATGTTTGAACCATCAATACTTAAAATATTATCATCGACAACTTTTTTATTTATATACTTAGGTGAGTATATTCTAGTATCAATATTTCCATCATTATCTAAATCTAACTCTTTTTGAGAATACTTTAGCATATAGTAATCTTTTTTCTCAGGCTCTTTATTCATCTCAATTTCAAATGGAATATCGAGCTTTTGATTATCAATAACCATAGCTTTGATTTCAACATCTGATATAATTTCTAAAGGTACTATAACTTTAACTTTACTCTCCATCATAACAGTAGAGATTTTTTCTAAAACCCAAACATCTTCATTTTCATCAACTTTTTCCATTGGTGAAGTAGGAATTAGTGGAATCATAGGCATTGATAGATTTGAGTTAGCAACTGGAGGTCCCATTGTTTCATCTGAAGGAAGTGTCATTATTCCCTCAGATGAAAAAACTACCAGTTGTGTTAATATATAAAAAAGTATAAATAAAACCTTCATATTTTACCCCTATTTTAATTTTTTAAAAGTGCTATTCCTTTTTCTCTAAATTTTAGAACAATTTCATTGTCTTTTGCTTCAATATATTTTAAATCTATTGTTTCTATTAAAGGTGGAATATTTAATTTATCTCCAAGATAAGTTATTTCTACACTATAACTTTCAGTAAATAATCCACTCACATAGAAAATTCCGCTTTCATCTGGAATTGTATTTTCTAAAATTTTTCCATCTTTATCTTTTATTTTAATAATTGTATTATCATAAATGTCTTTTATATCATCATCACTCAGATTTAATTTTTCATCAACGATAAATACTCCAGATAAAGTTACCATAGCTTTTAAAGGAATAAACGCTTCAATAGTTCCTGTATTTGTTCCACGAACTGCTATTTTATTACTTCCCAAAGAGTATGATGGTTTTCTAATTTTAGGATTTAAATCATATAAAATTCCATTTGGAACCCCAAAGAAATATGCTTCTCCTTCGTCACCTGTAACTTCTGTTTGAGAACCAATTTTAATCTCTACATTATCAACTAATTTTTCTCCAGAATCGTATATATTATTGCTATTTTCATCTACAAAAGCTATAACTTTAACTCTACTTGAATTCATACTTTCAACATTTCTAGTTATATCTTTTAAATCAACAACTTTATCTACTCCAAGTTTATAGTTTTGTTCACCGTTTTTTCCAGCAAACATTCCAGCACTTAACCAGTTGTCATAGTTTAGATCGAATCTAAAGGTAAATCTTGATTCATCTCTATTTGAATAGCTAAACTCTATAGAAAAATCCAGAGCATCCCAGAGATTTTTATTCATAAGAGTTAAAACACTTTCGAAATCTTTTCCATTGTCACTCCATCTATTATTTAATCTAGTATTAACATAGTGTAGCCCAGTGTAATAAAGATTGATTGAATATTCATCTCCATCACTGTTTCCAGTACTATATTCCCCTGTAACAAGGAGGTCTCTCATTAAGTTTTTATAAATTGAAACACCAATATCATAATTTTTTTCAGTACCTTCATTATAATAGTCATTTATATAGTAGTTACTATCAATTGAATAACCATTACCAGGGTTATATTCTATTGTGTAAGATCTTACTGTTTCAAGATCATAGTATAATCCAAAATTTTGATGTTCTGTTCTTAGTTTAAAGTTGTTTATTTGTATTTGAGCTTCTAAGTACTCTTTTGTTCTTTGTTCTTTTCCTTTTTCTCCACCTAGAACTAAAGTATATGGCATTCTAAAAACATAGTTAGAATAAACAGCTTCAGCATTAAAGAGGTCTAAATAGTCAATCTTTTCATTAGAAGTGTCAATACTTCTAATATATCCAGTTCCTAAAGTAAGATTTTCAGTAAGACCATAGTATATATTTCCTTCACTAGCGTACTTTTTAGAATCATGGTCCTCTCTTATTTTGAAATCATACTCAATCTCACCTTTATTTTGTTGTCTAAAATCAACAGCTGTATTGATATCTATTGTGTATATTTTTCCATTTGGTTCATAAACTCTTAAAGTATATTCTCTATCATTTTTTATCTCTGAATTTTGAAACTCTACAATACCATTTTCAGCATATTGAACAGCAATGGGAAAACCTAAATATAGTAGCTCTACTCTACTACCAATAGGAACATTTTCTCTAATAACAATGTCTTTTCCCACATAAAAATATCCTTTTTCTTTTTTTAAGCTAAGACCTAACTCTCTTTCCACTGTTCCATAACTTCCAAATTCAAGTGAATGATTTTTATAAATTTCAGGATAGTAAAGGTAAGTATCGCCTAACATTTTTTCTTTTACATCATAAGACGTAGTAAGTTCACCATAAAGTAGATTACCTTGATATTCTAAGTCCCCAGTCCATCCTGTTTCAAAATTTTCACCTTTACTTTTTGATAACTCTCCTTGAACATTGAATCTCATATATCCAATGTCAAATAATTTATTTTTATTAGTATAAATAATCTCATTTTTATTTTCTCTTGTGAACTCGTTATCCAATCGATTTTCTAAAGAAGCGTCAATTTCAAAGGGAGTACTAAATGTTAATTGAGTTTTAAGAAGCAATTTTTTTGTATCGATTTCTAAAGAGTTTGTGAAAATCTCTTTAAATAGTTCTATCTCAACATAAATCTCATTACCCTCTCTAAGTATTGCAGATTCATTAAACTGTATTTTTCTATTGGGATCACTTAAAGTTGCCACCTTCTGTTCCCAATCTATATCTATTTTATGTAGTTCTTTTCCAACTTTCATGGAAATTCTATTTTTTTCAAAGTCATAATTTTTAAATCTAATTATATCTAAAAATTCTATTAGTGGGATATAATCATAACTATCTTTTTTTAAAAGTTTTAAATGAGTTCCTCTAACTCGTCCATTTACTATAACAGAATAAACCATCTCATCGTTTATAAGAGAGGTACCCTCTAATTCAGCTTTTAAAACCTCATATTCCTCTTCGGTTATAAGATTCTGAGCTTTAAAAATATCTAAATCTTCTAGGGAGTAGTCCATTGAATATGTAGTTGTAAATAGAATCAATCCAGCTCCGAGAAGATTCATTAGAAACCGACTATATGTTTTTTGCATTTTCTATCCCCCTAAATAGATTTTAAATTTTGATTTTCATAATTATAGATTCATTTTCTTTTATCAATAAAGTATTGTAATTTTTAATTTTTTTAAAAATAACATCATCTTTAATCTCTTGATTAAACTCTTTTAAATCTATTTCTTCATTTATTAAAACTCTTTTGTTCCCCAATAAAAAATTATTTTTATTTCTTGAATCACTTAAATAAAATGAGAATGTTCCACGTCTATTTCCCATGTTTTTTATTTTTCCAGAAAAATCTAGTTTTTTGTTTTCTTTTTTAACTACTAAATCTTTTAAAGTTAAACTACTTTTTAATTCCCCCACATATCCTACAATCTCCATTTTAAGATTTGTTAAAACTTTAAGAGTAGAACTTTTGCTTTTTATCTCTTTTTCACTTATAATGGGCATCTCTTTAACACCTAAGACTGTAGTATATTCCCCTACTTCAGTTCCTCTAGGAGCTTTTATAAAAACTTTTAAAACACCCTCTTGTCCAGGTTTTAAATTGAGAGTTTTAGGGTAATATTCAACCCAGCTGGTCATATCTTTTTCATTTTTACTACGTTCTACAGAAAAAAGATATTTAATTGAAGAATTAGTTCCATTATACAAATAGTATTCTTCAATCTCTCCAGAACCTCCTATATTTTTATCAAAGTTCACAGGATGGATATTAACGTATGAGTATACTTTAGAGAATAAAATCATAAGTATAATAAAGATATTTTTTTTCATAGTTGCTCTCCTTAAAAAAGCCTCTAAAAACTTTAGAGGCTTTTAAATTTTTAGTTATCTTGATAATGGAACCGCTGGTTGAATATTTGCGGGCGTTCCAGGAACTGTGGGTATTTTACTAAATTTAACACTTAGTGTTGATGTATTAGAGTAAAGTCCTTCAGAAAGATTATCACTATTTAAATTATCTTTTAATATATATGAATTTAAGTCTATTCCCACTAAATTTTGATTTTCTCCTACAGTAAATTGATTTTTGTCATTAGTATTGTCACCTCCTTCTAATACTAATGATTGTTTACTATTATGGCCAGATGCAGCTACATCTATTATCGCAGTTAATCTGTGTGGAATTGTAGAATTTGAATTTAAATTTTTTAACATATTATCTTGGCTATTAATAGCAATTTCTAAAACTGCATTTCGTGGGAAAAACGAACCATTTGTTTTTTTTACATAAATAGTTCTAGTCATTGAAGAATCTGTACTAGTTCCTTTCATAAGTGTCCCGTGATCTAATTCTATAGATTTAATTGCAGTTATTCCATTATCATCTGTTATAATAAGTCCTGAATCAACTATAAATGCTTTTGTATTAATATCAATTCTATTTCCACCATTTGCATTAGTTACTCCTGTTGATTGTGATGGTCCAATTGGCGTTAAATCTACAGCCATAAGTGTTGCTGATAATGCTAATAATCCTAATAAAACCTTTTTCATTTTTATTCCTCCCTATGTTATCTATATTTTTATTTTGTTAATTGTCCTATAGTTTATATCTTCATATATCTCTATTTCATATGGATGATTTTTTTTCATTCCATTTAATTCTAAAGTTATCTTTTTATTTTCTCCAGCATATATACGTCCTAAAGTATTTCTAACTGTAGTTTTATTTTTACCCTTAACCTGTATTCCAAATTCCACTCCTCTTTTGTCAGATGGATTTTTAAGAGCAATATCTAATTTTGTTTTTCCATTCTCTTCATAGATTTTATAACCATCCACTTTTATAGAAGGTTCTAAATTCCCAACATATCCAATCATCTCTAAAGATGCATTTATTCTAATTCCCACATTAGACTTTATTCCTGTTCCATCTTTTTTTATATTTGGAATTGATATTAATGAACTATCCAAATGAAATCCATACTCTCCATCTTTAACCTCTTTAGGTGCTTTAGCAAAAACTTTTAAAAGTCCAGTTTCTCCTGGTTTAACTGTTAAAATTTTTGGATAAAACTCTACCCATTTACTCATATCTCCTCTTATACTACTCCCAGGAGACACAGCAAATTTATATCTTAGAGTTTCTAATCCATTATTAGGAAAATAAAACTCTTGATAACCCTCACCGTTGTCTATTCTTTTTTCAAATCCATCAGGCATTATGTGAAAACTGTAAGAAATGATATTTAAAATTATAAAAAAAAGTGTAATTAATTTTTTCATGTCCCCCCCATTATAAAGTTAAAAAATTTGTAAAAAAAAAGTTGCACTTATTGTATATTGATACAACTTGTGCAACTGGCTACCATTTTACAGGCCCTATAGCTTTGCGTCCTCAAATTTCTTTAAGTTTGCCATATTTTATTTTGCATTGAGCTTCATTATAAATTATTTTATAAATAATGTCTATTAGAAATTTTTTTAAATTTTTTTAAAAATTCTTCTAGTATAAAAAAACGAACTTTATACATTTAAGTTTGGTATCAGTTAAATTTGTTATATATAAAATCAATTAATTGTAATTCTACTTCGTTTAAAATTTTATCCTGTCTATAAACTACAGCAAATTTTCTGAAAATTTTTTCCTCTTTTATTGAAAATACATTTAAATCCTTTTTCCAATCTCTGTAATTTAGACTCATATTTGAAGCAAAACCGATTCCTAAACCAACATGTACAAATGATAGGATAGTTTCCTGTGTTTCAGCTTCTAAAAATATTTGTGGGAAGAGATGGTTATTATAAAATAATAAATCTATTTTTTCTCGAGCCTTAATTTTTTTAGAAGGAAGTATAAATTGTTCATCTTTTAATTTTTCTAAAGAGATTTCACCATTTTCTGAAAGATTAGAATAATATTCAGTTTTAGGTGTTATTATGTAAGTTTCTTCAGCACAAAACTCTTTAAAAGAAAGAGTTTTACTAGTAAAAGGTAATGACATTATGGCAATATCTATATCTCCTTTTTCCAAAAGTTTCTCTAACTCTTTAGCATACTTTTCAACTATAAATAATTTGATATCAGGATATAGCTTTTTCATTTGAGAAAGAATATTCGGAAGTATATAGGGACTCCTAAAAGGAGAGATTCCTATTTTTAAAGTTCCAGAAAATACTTTGGTACTACTATTTATATTTCTTATCATTTTAGCTTTTAAATTTAATAGCTCTTTAGCATTTTTTATAAAAATTTCTCCAGCTACTGTTAATTTAATAGGATATTTATTTCTATCAAATATTTTCATATTGAGTTCATTTTCAATGGTTGATACATATTGACTTAGAGCTGGTTGAGATATAAAAAGTTTTTTAGCAGCTTTAGAAAAACTTTTTTCCTCTGCAATTACTATTATATAGTTCAATTTATTTAAATCCATAAAATCTCCTTTTAAAATTTATATAAAATATTTTTATATAAACTGTAAACTTTATTAAAATATCTTATAAAGATTATATAGTATTTCCTATTGGATAATCAATAAAAAAGAAAGTATAATATATTGTATACAAAGTAGAAATTTATAAAAGGAGTGAAATTAAGGGGATGTTAAAAAAGAGTTTAATTATGTTATCTTTAGTGTCAAGTTTAGTTATGGCGTCTAAAGAGGAGTTTGTAGGAAGTGGAAAAGGGTATAACGGTGATATTAAGGTTAAAGTTTCTGTAGAGAACAAAAAAATAACTGATATTGAAGTGGTTAAACACGAAGAGTCTGGATTTACAAGAAGAGCTATGAAAAAAATTAATGATGAAATTTTAAGCTCACAATCATTAGATGTTGATAATATAGCAGGTGCAACTTATACAAGTGAGGGAATAAAAGAAGCTGTGGGAAAAGCTATTGCTTCATCAGGAGTGATATTAAATAAAGTTGCTAAAAAAGCTACAATAAATGAAGAGTTAAAAGATTTGGAAACAGATATTGTTGTTGTAGGTGGTGGTGGAGCAGGACTTTCAGCTGCTATTGCTGCAAAAGAAAATGGAGCTAGAGTAATTTTACTAGAGAAAATGCCTATGGTTGGAGGAAATACTAACTATGCTACAGGTGGAATTAATGCAGCAGATACAAGTATTCAAAAAAAATTAGGAATAGAAGATTCAGCTGAATTATATTATAATGATACAATGAAGGGTGGTAAAAATCTGAATAATCCATCTCTTTTGAAAAAATTAACAGAAGAATCTAAGTATGCTATCGACTGGTTAATTTCTAAAGGTACTGATTTAACAGAGGTATCATTTTCTGGAGGACAAAGTGTTAAGAGAATACATAGACCTACAGGAGGAAAAGCAGTAGGACCTGTTATAGTTGATGCACTAAATTCTACTCTTGAAAATATGGGAGTTGAAACTAAAACAAACAATAGAGTAGTAAAAATTTTAATGGAAAATAATAAAGTAAGCGGAGTATTAGTTGAAAATAATGGTAAAGAGTATAAGATTAATGCAAAAGCTATTATTATGGCAACTGGTGGATTTGGAGCAAATGCTGATATGGTTAGTGAATATAATCCTAACTTAAAAGGATTTGGAACTACAAATAACCCTGCAATTACTGGTGAAGGAATAAAACTTATTCAAGAAGTTGGTGGAGATGTTGTAGATATGAAACAGATTCAAACTCATCCTACTGTTGTCCATCAAACGCCTAATATGATTACAGAGAGTGTAAGAGGAGAGGGAGCAATTCTTGTAAATAGAGATGGAAAAAGGTTCATAAATGAGTTAGAAACAAGAGATGTTGTTTCTAAAGCTGAGTTAGAGCAAAAAGGAAAATCAGCTTTTCTTATTTTTGATCAACAAACGAGAGAGAGCTTATCTGCTATAAATGGTTATGTAAAAAAAGGATTAACAAAAGAAGCTAATAATATTTCAGAATTATCTAAAATTATTGGAGTAGATTCTAAAGAGTTAGAAAAAACAATAACTAAATATAATAGTTTTGTTAAAAATGGAAAAGATTCAGATTTTGGGAAAAAGGGATTACCTAGAGAGATAGTAAAAGCACCTTTTTATGCAATAGAAGTTTCACCAGCAATACACCACACAATGGGTGGAGTTAAAATAAATGAAAATGCAGAAGTATTAGATAAAAATGGAGATAAAATCCAGGGACTTTATGCAGCAGGAGAGATAACTGGTGGAGTACATGGTGGTAATAGAATAGGTGGAAACGCTGTTACAGATATAATTGTATTTGGAAAAATAGCTGGAGAAAACGCAGCTAAAGAGGTAAAAAAATAATATATAAAATAAAAGCAATCTAAACTTTAAAATACTGAGTTAGGTTGCTTTATTTTTGTGTTATAGAAAAATTTTGCAAAAATTTAAAGCATGAGGTATATAAATTATTGGTAGATTTAAATAGATATAGTTAAGGGGGAGAGGATATGCCAATAGAACGAAAAAAATCCATTCGTGAACAGGTTTATGAGTATTTAAAAGAGGAAATTGTAAGTGGAAAAATAAAGGAAGAAAGCAGAATTGTAGAAGAGGAATATGCACTGAAATTAAATGTAAGTAGAACTCCTTTAAGAGAGGCAATTAGAATGCTAGAACTAGAAGGATTAATAGAGGGAAGAGAAAAAGGGGGAGTAGTAGTTCCTAAAACAACTAAAAAAGATGTAGAAGAGGTAATAAAAATAAGGATGGCTTTAGAAGCTGTTATTTTCGAAGAAATATTTGAAAAAGTTACAGAGGGAGATATAAAAAAATTAGAAAAAAATATAGATAAAGTACAATTAATAATAGAGAATGAAAAAGAATCTTTAGAAGTATTTAAATATTTTTCTGACTTTAACAAAACTCTTTATAATATTGCAGATTTACCAAGAGTTGTAAATTTAATAAATAATTTAAATCTATATTTAAAAAAGTTTAGAAAAATATCTATTGAAAATAGTAATAGAAGATTAAGTGCTCATAAGGATCATGTCAAAATGGTAGAGTTTATAAAAAAAGACAGAAAAAAAGAGATAATAGATTTAAATAAAAAACATCTAACGGAAGCAAAAGAGTTTTTAATTCAACAGTTAGAAATGAGAGATAAAAAGGATTATTAAAATATTTTTTTGTCAAAATTTCTAAAAAAGCAAAAGAAACGAATAGAATCTATTTATTAAATATAAAAGATAGAATAAAAAATGCGATTAAATAAAATTAATGGCATTTTTTTATACAAAAAAATTAATAAATTATAATTG
>ERZ772855.741-NODE-741-length-35643-cov-17.088738_pt1 | contig 35643 bp, 40 predicted proteins | sample MGYA00511900_ERZ772855 | MGnify/ENA primary metagenome ERZ772855 (study PRJEB29015, sample SAMEA2737701) | human gut metagenome | biome: human gut; feature: human-associated habitat; material: faeces | place: China | collected 2012 ... | reverse complement strand
GTGCCATCAATTTGATTCCTGCCATACCTACAAGAGCACCTGTAAGAGCTGAACCAACGATAAAGCTTGGGATAGCGCGTGCTGGGTCAGCTGCACCAAATGGAATCGCACCTTCAGTGATGAATGAGAGTCCCATAACGATGTTTGTCAAACCAGAATCACGTTCTTCTTGTGAGAATTTATCTTTGAACAATACGGTTGCTACAAAGACTGCCAAAGGAGGAACCATACCAGCTGCCATAACTGCTGCCATAACAACTGAACCACCTGAAGTTACAGTTTCAGCAAGAGTACCTGTAGCAAAAACATAAGCTGCTTTATTGACTGGTCCACCCATATCCACTGCCATCATACCACCTACAAGGAGACCAAGGAGAACTGCTGAGCTACCTGACAAGCTTGACAAGAAGTTGTTAAGACCAGTATTGATTGCTGCCATTGGGATATTCACTGCTAACATGGCAAATCCTGTGAGGGCCACTCCAAGAAGAGGCATCAATAAGATTGATTTTGCACCTTCGAGTGCACGTGGAACCTTAATGTATTTTCTCAACAAAAGTACAATTCCACCAGCTAAGAAACCACCTACCAATGCTCCAAGAAATCCTGATGACACTTGATGAGAAGAAATCTTATCAACTGCTTCTTTTGCTGCATTCTCATCTAAACCTGCAACTTTTGCATAGACTACGATATTTCCATAAGCAAGACCTGCTTTCGCAATAGCCCCAGCTGCAAAACCGGCAATCAAACCTGGTTTCTCAGCAATTGAATAGGCAATATATCCTGCAAGAATAGGCAACATGAAACTGAAAGCAATATCACCAATTGATTTAAAGAGAGCCGGAAGTTCATTGTAACTACCCAAATGTGACAATTGATCTTTAGGAACACCCATGATTTGGTCAAGCAAGAAGGCAAGCGCAATCATGATACCACCACCGATAACGAATGGAAGCATTTGTGATACCCCACTCATCAAGTGTTTATAGAAGGCACCACCGAGGCTCAATTTCTCACTTGATTCTTGAGCAGCTCCAGCATTTTCGGCATGGAAGACTTCAGCCTTACCATCCAAGATATTTTGGATTAATTCTTGAGGTTGACGAATTCCTGCAGCGACTGGTTTAGAAAGCAATTTTTTACCATCAAAACGTGCTGTTTCAACTGCCTTGTCTGCCGCTACGATAACACCTACAGCCTTGCTGATTTCTTCAGCAGTCAATGGTGTTCCGACACCTGAAGCACCGTTAGTTTCAACACGAACATTGACTCCCATTTCTTCACCTGTTTTAATCAGTGATTCTTCAGCCATGTAAGTGTGAGCAATACCGGTCGTACAAGCTGTTACTGCTACGATAAGTGGTTTGTCGCTTGAAGCTGCTTCTTTAACAGCTTGTGCTTTCTTAGCTTCCTCAGCTTGTGCTTCTTCTTCACCCGTATTGAAAGCAGCAATCACTTCATCTGGAGAAGTCACCTTACGCAAACGATCTGCAAAACCATCTTGCATAAGGTATTTTGACAATTCAGCAAGAGCTGCCAAGTGAGTGTCATTTGCTCCCTCTGGAGCAGCAATCATAAAGAAGAGGTCTGTAGGTTGACCATCAAGTGATTCGTAATCTACACCTTTATTAGATTTAGCAAAAAGTACTGTCGCTTCTTTTACTGCAGCATTTTTACTGTGTGGCATAGCGATTCCATCACCCAAACCAGTTGATGTTTGTGCTTCACGAGCCATAATACCTGCTTTGAAAACATCAAAGTCAGTCACAACACCATTGTCAACCAAGCTGTTAATCATTTCATCGATAGCAGCTTCTTTTGTAGTTGCTTGAAGGTCAAGCAACATGACTTTTTTGTTCAGTAAGTCCTGAATTTTCATAGTTTTTCTACCTCTACTTTATTGTATGTTTCTTTAATAAATTCAATTGTCGCTAAGTCATCTGAGAAAGCTGTAGATGTTCCACACGCTACTCCCCACTTGAGAGCCTCAATCGGATCACCAGATTTAACAAACTCACCAGTGAAACCAGCAACCATTGAGTCACCCGCACCAACAGAGTTTTTAACTGTCCCCTTAATTGGTTTGGCAAAGTAAGCAGCCTCTGGTGTGACAAGCAGAGCCCCATCACCTGCCATTGAGATGATAACGTTCTGTGCCCCCTTAGCAAGGATTTCACGCGCATATTTTTCAACATCAGCCAAACCATTAAGTTTAACATTGAAAATGGCTTCAAGTTCATGGTTATTTGGCTTAACCAAGAGCGGTTGGTAAGCCAATGAATCAAGCAAGGTTTGTCCTTCAAAGTCACAAACCACTTGTGCCCCAGTTTCACGAACCAGTGGAATCAATTTGTTATAGACCTTGTTTCCAAGATTGCTTGGTGCAGATCCAGCAAAAACAACCACATCATCAGCACTTACACTTGAAAGAACTGCTTCCAATTCAGCCAATTGATACTCATTAATGACAGGTCCTGCACCGTTAATTTCAGTTTCTTGGTCAGCCTTGATTTTAACATTAATACGTGTGTCTTGATCCACAGCTACGAACTTGGTTGTAATACCTTCTGCATCCAAACCATCTGTCACAAAACGTCCTGTAAAACCACCGATGAAGCCCGTTGCAGTATTATCAACACCTAAACGTTGCAAAATACGACTAACATTAATCCCCTTACCGCCAGCGAACTTATCATCACTCTCCATGCGGTTAACTTCACCAATCTCTACTTTGTCGATACGAACAATGAAGTCGATTGATGGATTCAGCGTTACAGTATAAATCATACTTCAATAACCCTCGTTTTCTCTTTTAATTCTTTTAGGAGCTCTTCTTCCGAAGCATTTGTAATTATGGTTACTTTCTCGACCTCGGCTACCTTAGCATAGGTAATCTGACCAAGTTTAGAGGTATCCGCTAGAACATAGGCTTTTTGCGCATTAGCTATAACCGTCCGTTTGATAACTGCCTCTTCCATGTCTGGTGTGGTGAAATAATTAGCATCAACGCCATTAGCACCAATGAAAGCACAATCAAAATTCAGTTGTCTAATTTGCTCTTGAGCAGTACTTCCAATAGACGCATCCGTTGAATGTTTAACCTTTCCTCCAACAATCCTAGTGCTAACACCAAGATCTACCAGCTTAACCGCATGATGGATAGAATTAGTCACAACCGTTACCTGACGATTGGCCAAATGTGGAATCAAAAGTTCATTTGTTGTACTAGCCTCAAGAAAAACGACATCACCTTCCTTAATCAAATCGGCAGCATAACCAGCTAACTGAGCCTTTTCTTGAACGTTTCTAATAGCTTTTTGACTATTGGCAATTTCTTCCTTTAGACCATGAATGCTTTCAGCACCACCATGAACACGTTTAAGTTGGCCATCTGCCGCTAACTCATCCAAGTCGCGACGAATCGTCGACTCGGAAGTATCACTTAACAAAACAGTTAGGTTTTCCAAAGTGACAAAACCATCTTGTTTCAACTGAGACAAGATAATCTGCTTACGTTCAGACTTTAGCATAATCTCTCCTTCTGTAATCGTTTACAAAATCTATTATACTAAATTTTTAATAACTGTCAACTAGAAACAGTCAAAAAAAATCAAAATATTTCATTGTAAAATACTTATCTACCAAAATGACGCAATTTGATAAGAAAGTTCTTACATTTTCAAAAAGAATACTCCTTTCAGTATGAAGGGCAAAATAAAAAAGCCTTTCGGCTCTCTTATCTTACTTGGCATAGTCAACCGCACGGAATTCACGAATGACTGTAACCTTAATATTTCCTGGGTAATCCAAATTCTTCTCAATTTGTTCACGTACCTTGTGAGACAAGATTGTAACTTCATCATCCGAGATTTTGTTTGGATGAACCATAATACGAATTTCACGACCAGCTTGAAGGGCGAAGCTTGTTTGAACACCGTCAAAGCTTGATGCAATTTCTTCCAAATCACGAAGGCGTTTGACATAATTCTCAACAGATTCATTACGAGCCCCTGGACGAGCCGAACTCAAAGCATCTGCTGCAGCTACAATAACTGCAATAACGCTCTCAGGTTCTACATCGCCATGGTGGCTGGCAATGGCATTGACCACAACTGGATGTTCTTTGTACTTACGTGCAAACTCTGCACCAATCTCTACGTGGCTACCTTCGACTTCTTTGTCAATGGCTTTCCCCATATCGTGAAGGAATCCAGCACGACGAGCAAGGGCAACATTTTCACCCAATTCACCAGCCATGATACCTGCTAGTTTACCAACTTCAACTGAGTGACGAAGGACGTTTTGACCATACGAAGTACGGAACTGCAAGCGTCCCATAATCTTGATCAAATCAGGGTGAAGATTCATAGCACCAATTTCGTAGGCTGCTTCTTCACCATATTCACGGATACGGTTATCCATTTCCTGACGGCTCTTCTCAACCAACTCTTCAATACGAGCTGGATGGATGCGACCATCCTTAATCAAGGCTTCGAGAGTCATACGTGCAATTTCACGACGAACTGGATCGAAACCAGAAAGGACAACTACTTCTGGAGTATCGTCAATAATAACGTCAATACCTGTTAGACTTTCAAGCGTACGGATGTTACGCCCCTCACGTCCAATGATACGACCTTTCATATTGTCATCTGGAAGGTGAACAGTAGTTACTGTTTGTTCAGTAACATAATCTCCAGCCAAGCGTTGCATAGCTTGCGCCAACACGTTTTTGGCTTTCTTATCAACAGTATCTTTAACCTGTGCTTCTGCATCTTTGATACGTGTTGCAATCTCATGAGTCAGATTATTCTCAGTCTCCGTTAAGATTACCTCACGCGCCTCTGCAATGGTCATCTGACCAACACGTTCAAGTTCAGCTTGCTTCTCAGCCTCCAACTGAGTCACATTCTCTTCACGCTCATTAAGATGTTTAGATTTGTCAGCAAGACTCTGCTCTTTCTTCTCGAGGGCAAGTTCTTTACTTGATAGATTTTCATCCTTACGATCAAGGCTGGTTGCACGTTCTGTTAAACGATTTTCCATTTGTTTAAGCTCTTGACGTTCAGATTTGAATTCTTTTTCAATATCTTCTCGATATTTTCTAGCTTCCTCTTTTGCTTCTAACAAGAACTCTTTACGTTGAGCCTTACTTTCGCGTTCGGCAGTCACACGCAGATGATCTGCATCATGTTCCGCCTGACTGCGAAGGTTCACAGCGTCTTGTTCTGCCTTTAGCAAGGTAGTTTCTGCTTGTTCCTTAGCTTTGCTAAGTTTAATAGAAATTGCTAAATATCCAACGACTAAACCAATGAGTGCAAAGACAACTAAAATTATCATGTTTATCATGTCTTTACCTCAACTTTTCTAAGGTTTCCCTAAAGAAAACCGTCTTCTAGTGTATCATATTTATAGCTTTTTCTCAAATGAATACCGACTCCTTTTTCATAGGTTTTATTAGAGTGATAACAAAGCGATTTTGTGAGCTATTTTAGTAATTCATGCCCTTTAAGTTGCTACTTGCTTACCCCATAAGTTAGCAAAAAGGAAAGCAAAAAAAATACCCGTTAGGGTATCAATCATTTATGAGTTTAGCAGGCAAGAAACTAGCACCAGTAAGGTGCTTTTTTTCTCTCCAAAAATGGTAGGCTACCGCGTACCAAAAAGGGGAATACTCGACGTCCTACCACTTACTTAAATTATAGCCTCTCTTTTACTTTAGATAATTACTCATACACTTTCCATTACCTTTATTGGCATTAAAAACTTCGTTTTCTCTAGTTCTTCTATCAGTAATCACAAGGTGAAGTGGATCTAATAGAAAAACCAAGTATTTATCTCCTTCCAAAATCACAAATACCCTAAACGATGTTGACTTATCTAACTCGTTAGTCCTAAGCTTAATCTTATTTATGTTTGATAATGAAAATTCTCTAGTTAAATATAGTTTGAAAATCCTCTCTAGACGATACTGTGCCGTTTGAGGTAGAGAAAAATAGTCAGTCTCATCCATATCATGATCATTTAATTTTTTTAAATCTGGCCAAAATAAATTTATGTTATTGACAAAATTTTGAACAACATCTTCTTTTAGAAAATTAGTAAATTGATCTTCTGGATATACTTTGTATTTTGAATGTTTTGACATTATTACGTCACTTGAATACAATTCAAATTCTCTAGTTTTTTCGGGCTGTAAAGGGTCGCTTTCAATACTATTTTCTGGATCTATATTTGTTTTCTTACTACTCTTACTTTGAATTGGATTGCTATCAAGCAGATTGGATAATTTCTTTATACTCATTCGCAATATCTTCCATAGAAATAGGAGTAGAATTTCCTTGTTCTATTGCTTCTTTCCAGCTTCTATCTTCGTGACTTCTATCAACAAGTGAAAAATCAGATTTTTTCACTATCATACTTCCAACATCATTTATAAAGTTATTAACTTCTATGTCAATAGGTCCATCTCCAAAATCATATTCCTTGGCATGATACTGATCATTTTTATTTTTTTGATAAACATCTCTTATAACGGGCCCATATGTCCATGCTTCAAAATCCCCTTTAAATAAGTATTTAGGGAAGTCGTGGTTTTCCTCTTTTACTCCAATTTCATCTTCACCTGAATATGTACCAGCGTAAAAGGCAAATAGAAAATATAAACTTTTCTGTAATTTCAATGGAGACAATTCAGAAAACTTATATAAAAGATGATTTATTAAAACATCAACACTATCAAAATAATATTCCCTACTCATATCTGACTCCCTTAAATTAAACAAAAACACAAGCACCACATCTGTCACCTGTGTATAAATCAATCACTAATAATTAAGTTCTATTATCATACTCAATGTATCTTTTTTTGAACCTTTTGTCAATAATTTTAGGTTATTTATTGAATTATTCTAGAAAATTTCAGAACATCATTAAAGTGATTTTTGATTGTACAAGTATTTTATCCTTATTGAATAACACTATAAAAAATGCTAGAATATCAAGTGATTTCAGTATAGGGATGAACTGCTACAAAACGAAAAACTAGATTATTTTAATTATGTTTACTTCATACAAAAGGATGATTTGACATCTACTTTTGATGAGACGTTTGTAAAAAAATGAGTATTTGGAAAAAGTAAACAATTTAAGGAGATCTAAAATGTTAAGTAAATGGAAAACCCTAAAACGTTGGCAAAAGTGGGCTATTGTACTTGTCTGTCTTGGTTTGTTCGGAAAAGCCTTGGAAGTAACTGGACTTGCTCCTAAAACGGAAACGAAACGCATCAAAACAGTTCAGACCTCTATTGCTTCAAAACCAAAAACCAAAGCTAAAACTAAAGAAAGTCGTTCAGACTTGTCTAATCCTCAACATGAGGAAAAAGCTTCAAAAGAGTCAAGTTCAGAATCAAGTTCTTCGGAAGAAAAGCCTAAATATATTACCATAGATCAGATGGGAAGCTTTATTGACTATTTCAAACAAGATCTAATTGATAAAGGCTTAGATATTAGTACCTATAGTTTTTATAATCGTGATCTTGTTCTATATATGACAGTGCCTAACGAATATAAATATTATGATAAAACCGACCTACAAAGATTTGCTGATGGTATGCTTACTAAAGAACACGAAGCTTTTAACGTTTGGGCTGGTATCAATAATGTCAGCTATGAACGTTCCCCGATGTTTCACATTAAAGCAGATGATGGCACTGCAATTGCAAGCCAAAAATTTAATGGAGAAATGAAAATCAAAGTTAAATAAGACAAAGAAAAGCACCAGTAAGGTGCTTTTTTAGTTGTCTCCACCTAGTTCCTTTATTATATCCGATACTTTTTCTAAACTCAATGTTTCGTGTGGCTCAACTCGTTCACCGTCTAAAACGTAGTCATGGATTTTACCATTCTTTCGGACAATCTGGACAGTATCACCTTTAATAAAACCATTGTCCATAGCCTCTTTAAATTCATCATAAGTTAGCATTGTATTATCTCCTTTTCTTTACTATTCGTAATTGATACAGAAAAATACGTATTTTTTAAGTAATTCTATTATAGCGAAAAATGTTAGCAAACATTAGCATAAATTGGTATAGACACCCTATAAAAAACCGGAAAAAATTGCGTGCGATGTAAGACAACACCTTGTAGTGGCTCTCCAGACGGCAATATAGGGGCGGGGGTGTATTTAAAAATAGCCCGAATGTTATCCGGACTATTCTTTGTTTAAGGCAGTCTATGGACGTTTTAGGGGCGTTTTATATCAACATTTCTCAACATTCTTATACCACGCGCCACTATATACTTTTATATTCTAGTATATTCTAATATTTTCTAACATTTATGGTTTTCATTCCGACATTTTCCAATAATATAGTAGTGTTTTATACCAACATTTCCCAACAATTAGGGCATTTTATATCAACTTTTTTCAACTTTTTAAAAGCGCTCAGATAACCCAAGCGCTTCATTATCTATGCTCTACTATAACCCTCAAAGCTATCACAAACACGGTTGAATGGCTCAGATAGATTGCTATCTGATACATACTTAGCAACCAGTGTATAGGCGTTGTTAGCCTCGTTCTTGCTGATAGTGGTCTCTATTGTCGGTTGCTCGTAAGTTCCAACCATGTAACCAAGGATTGCAGTAGATGTTACTTTGGCATGATCCATAGTTTCAAACGCACGTTTAAAAGTGAAAGACCTAGCACGGTCTGAATGTTTTAATAGTGTCATAGCATTACCTATCCTTTCCTTAATCAGTATAAGTTACAAAGACACTATCCTTTAGGCTTTGCACACTTACAACGTTTTTATCAATCATAAAGTCATTGATACGAGTTTCAAACTCTTTGTCTGGCTCTGGTTTAAACGCTTGAAAACCAAGTCCATTAGTTCCGTCTGGTACGAGTTCTCTTGTGAATAGTTTAATTTTCATTGTTATGATAACCTTTCTTTAAAAAATAGCTATTTGTCCCCTTGTTGTCCCCTTGTTTGGAACATATACGAGACCAGTAGTAGCAAGGGTTTGAGGGTCTTTGTCCCCTTGTCCCATTCTTTTCTCTATTCTCTTATATATAACTATCATTTATCTATTTATATATATAAACATTACAAAGAAAGGGACAATGGGACAGAATAAGTCTAACCCCTTATATATCAAGCGTTTAGGGGTGTTCCATTGTTGCGATTTTTTTGGGACAATAACGGGACAATGGGACATTATCCTTTTTTAACTATTGAGCGTTGTGGGTTGGTTAGTTTCTCTCTTTCAAAATCATAAGGATCTAATGTTTGAATATCGCTCGTTTTTGCCCGAACTTTTTTAATGACATAATTATGAGGTGTCAAGTCTCTTAGACTTTTTGCGATTTCTTTACCTGCTCCATATAGATTAGGCTTTGGAATACCCATATCTTCAGCATAATTTTTGAGTTTCCTAGTAGCAATGAATACGGGAACAACGTCTAACTCATGCCAACCGTTAGGGATATATTCGTTTTTGATAAAATCAAGCAAATAATCATTATCTTCTTGATATTCCTCTAACAAGTCTTTGACTACTTTAGGCTCAATAAATTGTGTGAAAGGCTCTTGATTAACGGCTTTATACAAAACATATTCTAAAACGTCTTTATCTGCTAGGAACTCGTTCTTAATCCAAGGCTTTTCAGTTTGACCGTTAAAATCAGCATTAAACGGTACTATCATAATACGACGATACCAGCCCTTAGTTTTGTTACCGCCATTAGGGATATAGTTTCCCGAAAAGATGTTAAAGAGCTTGAAAGTTGCTTCAAAGGCTGGTCTTCCTTTTGGGTTAACCAGTACAGTGTCACCGCTAGTGATACTCATTAGGTCAGACGGGTTTCTTAAATAGTCGTTTGGTGCTTCGTCACCAATATTACACACCTTACCCACAAGCGTTTCAAGATTGAATTTGTCGCTAAACTGTGCGGGCTTTAAAGCTGATATGTTACTTTCACCAATTAGATTGATAAGTAGGCGCTGAAATGTTCCTTTACCATTGTTACCGTTACCATATAAAATAGCGAACTTGTTTCGAGTATAGTTTGGGTTGATAGCCTCGAGGATAATTTGCCAAAAGAGGGTTATCAACTCACTATCACCACAAGCAATAGAACTTAACCAATCATCAAACGTCTTACCCTCTCTATCCTTAGGGGTAAACTTAGGCGGATTGTAAGCAGTGGCTATCTTACTGGTGATAATATACTTAGGATTAAATGGTCGTAGTTGTTTGTTTTTCAAGTCTAAGATACCATTCTGTACTGGTACTAAGTTAGCACTTTCTAGCGGTTTTCTTATCTTCGTCATGGTACGTACCATCATTTTGATTTGTTTCCAGTCGTTTGGTTTTATTCTATTATCAAACGTCTTACACAAAATATTGAATTCGTCTGTGCTAGCGGTATAGATACCCTCGTCGATATTATACAGATAGAGCAAACTATTATCGGGGGTGTTAGACTTGGTAATAAACGTAAATGTTACGATTTTACTCAACTCTTTAGCTACGGTAAAGATACTAGGAAGCGGGATGACTGTTTTCTCATTCTTTTTTCCCTCGTTAACTAAGTATTTATTTTCTGAGCGCCATAGCTCACCAGCTTGATAGATACGGTCTAGTAATTCTTTCATAGACTTAGGTGGCTCAATAGCCTTGGTTTCGTTAAGTTGCTCTTGCAATTCGTCAATATTAATTTCCATTGACACCTCTCTTTCTTATTTCTGACTTAACAATACTTTCAAAAGTCCTTGCTAGCTCCTCGACTGGTAAAGGGTTATCTGTAACGCTATTCGCTATGGTTGTTAGCTCATAGGCAGTAGCTACGTCAGCATCAACCCACTTTGATAGTAATAAACCTACAAACCTAGTTACCGCAACATTACGCCCACCCTCATCACCAAAGCCATGAAATAGGGTATCAATCACGCGCATGGTAATTGTTTTATTACCGCTTGGGCGTGGTGTGTGATAGTGTGGTTTCTGATTAGCTATAACTGTTTTTGCTACGGGATAGTCACGCCCTCTATTTACTATCTTTTCATAGTCAGCAGGGTCTCCAGTGGTTACTGGTAAACCTTGTAACTGCGACCATGTTAGGCTTGTACTGTCGAAAGGTAGCCCGATTTTGCCTGCTATCTCTTGGACAGTCTGCCTATAGGTCTGCTCATTCATTGCGTCGCTAGGCTTAACAACAAGCCTATAACGTGGCTTTTCTTTGGTGTGCTTAATGGTTGGGTAAATGATATATGAATAGCCATGTAAGGCATTCTCGACAACGCTAGGAAAGTCTATGCTAGCCTCTAGCTCGTCATAGTCCAAAAAAATCAAGTTACGGCAAACCAAACTAGCGTTATTGCGTTTGTAGTTGCCGTTCTCGTCTCGTTCCACCCACCCAGCAATACAGTAGGGGGCTGAATTGCGCTTAAACTCGTCTATATTTGCACCTTGTGGCACTCTCCTAGGTCTAAATTCAGCGATATAGTCAAAGGCTCTTTTTTTATCGAATAAATGTAAGTCATTACCAAAACCTACACTTTCATAGATAGGCATTAAATCACCCCTTTTTAGTTATACACGCCTAGAAAAGCTAGAATATCACTTATGCGATAATAAACCTTTCGCGTGTCTTCCACTGGTGGCTGATAGCGTTTAAGCCCAGCCTCTTCCCAACGTCTTAGAGTGTTGTATTTAAGCCCTAGCTCGTCCATTGCTTGCTGGGCAGTGATTAGCCCTAACTGGTGCTTATCGAGCTTAGAATAGCCCTCTAGGGCTTTATCTAGTACCGATATAACCCCTTGGGCAAGCTCTTTTTGGTATTCCTCACTTAGAACTTGCATAGTGTCCCCTCTCTAATTCCATTGTTTTCTCCGCTATATAAGCTAAGTTATCTATAGATTGTTGTTGTGTTCCGACTACGCTCACTAGTTGCTTGATTACCTCGACAATTTCCGAAACAACGTCCTCAATTGGAACTGGGTTTTCGCATAGTTTTTCTAGCTCTTTCTTACGTTCAGAAAGTTCAATAATAGTTTTATTTTCAGTCATAGCACGCGCCTTTCTAGTTGTTATAATTGCCTTGTGATTGAATATACGCCCCGTAGCGTGTGCCTACGTTGCGCGTGGATCTGTCACGGTGTCAGTTTTAGCCTCCATATTGAGCTGAAAATAGCTCTTTTTAAGCCATAAAACGGTTAGGGCAAGCATTAAAATGATAGCTAGGACAATAAACTGGCTAGCTGATAAATTCAATTCAGTAGCCATGATTTACTCTCCTTTTTCCTCTGCCTCGTATGCTCTTAATTCCTCTGGGTTGTCGCACTCGAGTAGGTAAAAAGCAACTCTATCTAGCTCGTTAGAATAAATTTCTACCATGTCAAAGACTGTTTCAAGAAACTTATCTGTTTCATGGCGTAGTAACCCATTATCTGCCCCTGCGTGCTTTGCGATCATAAGAGTGTTAGCATGGTGGCGTAGTGCTTGTAAACCAGACATGATATTAGTTAGGTCGGTACCTAGGTTTTTGCTTTGTTTAATCGTGATTGTGTTTTTGTTTTCTTTTTTAGCCATTGTATTTACCTCAATTTTGTTTTTTTCTGTGATGTTATTCCATTTTTAAGAGGTAGCGCTCTAAGTAGGGGTATGCGATACCAGCAATTCATGGTATAATTGAGGTATCTTTATAAGTGTTCTAAAACCCGACATAATATGGCTTGCCTGCCAGTGTGTTGCGTTTTAGTTATGAATATTTAAAGCCTCGGTAGTTTGGTCGCTCTCGTAGGCTTTTTTTGTCGTCTTGCTCCTAATAAAATAATTCATCAATAGTGATATCGGGTTTGATTTTAGCAACCATAGATTTTATAGCTAGTCTTTGCTTGTCGTTAAATGCAGTTTTACCAGTCTCTTTATTGTTATATGACTGAACAGAAATATTTAGTTCTTTTGCCATATCACGCTGAGTCTTACCTAACATTACTCGATAACCTTTTAATTTCGTCATGGTGTTTACTCCTTTCTAAAGATATAGTTTTCTATATCCTGGTTGTATTATATATAGTTTTCTATGCTCTGTCAATAAAAAACACTAGAAAAATATAGTTTTTTTAAACTTGGTGTTTACTTTTTATCTATAATTCTATATAATCTATTCTGAAAGTAAGGTAAAGTAAATGAACAATTTAAAAAAGTTACGAAAAGCTAAAGGCTTAACTCAACAAGAGTTAGCTCAAGAAATGGAAACAACGAAATTAACCATATCTAACTGGGAGAATGAAAAACATACAATTAAGGCGGAGAAAGCCAAGCAGTTAGCTGACTTTTTTGGGGTCACAGTAGGTTATTTGTTAGGGTTTAGCGACGAGGAAAAACGTCCCGACATTTTCACCCCTAGAGAAGAAAGAATGTGGCACGAGTTCGACTATTTACAGTTATCTCGAACAGATCTAAATTTTTATCTTTATGAAGATCTACGAAAAAAACTTGACCCAAACTTATTAGAGTTAATTATTAACTATTCTTTTGGTGACGATGATGACAAAAGGATACTTAGAGAAATAGCAAGAAAGTTCGCAAAAGAACATAGTGTTAGTTTTAATGAAAATAACGATAAAAAAGATACATAGATTAACACACTTTCTATCTAAGAGATTTAATTACCAAAGGAACTAGTTTATTTCATGAATAGATCATTCTAAAATTCCTATCACGTTAAATCAGATGGAATGAATAACAATTATATAAGCAAAATTTAAAAATCAAAGGAATTGTATGGTAAGACAAGCAAAATTAAACAACCGAGAATTAATCAACCATTTATCTGATAAAAACGTTACATTCAATAAAATTTCTAAAGGTCAAGCAATAACATTTCTAGATAAAAATAACTACTATTATAAAATCTCTGCATTCAGAAAAAACTTCAAAAAGATTAACGGAAAATACGTAAATTTAGATTTTGGATACCTACAAGACTTGGCTTCCATAGATATGAAATTACGCAATACCTTATTAGAAATTTCAATTAATGTAGAACATTTTATAAAGGTAGAGTTATCAAGACAAATCAATAATAACACTAGTGAAGATGGGTATAGAATCATACAAGAGTTTAAAAATTCTGAGTACTCAGATTACTACAGAATTACGAAGAAAAAATTTAAGAATTCACGTTATCAAGCGGATATGTATAATAAACGGAAACATGATTACCCATATTGGGCTCTTTTGGAACATATGGATTATGGTTGTCTAATGAAGTTTGTGGCATTCTATTATGAAAAACATCAACCCAAATCTTTAAAAAAAGCATATGAACTAGGAGATAATGCTAGACATATCAGAAATGCCTGTGCTCATAATAATGTATTTATTCTGAATGTATTTAGAGAGGATAATAAGTTACCTAATGTAACTGCAACAGTTACCACTTTGTCAAAAGAAGTAGATGTTCTTAAATATAAGAATTTTAAAAAGGTAAATGATTTAATATCTTTGTTTGCATTAGCTAGAACCTATTGTTCAGAGCCAGTTAAAAATTATCAAAGACAATCTATTAGAGATTTCATAAAAAGAGCAAAAAGGAATGAAGTAGATTATAAACGCAACGTTGAATTAACGAAAATGATTATAATTTTTGAGAAAATAGTTGACATTCTATAGAATTGCTGATATCATATTTTAAAGTGTAAGACCGATTAAGTTCGGTGCCCTATAAGTTGTGCGTGCATAACTAAGGGAATGTCATTAAAAAAGAGTCAGCTAATTTATTAGTTGGCTCTATTTTTATTTTGGAAACTAGAAGATTTTCCTTATTTTCTTTTTTTCAGGAACTGATTTTAAACCAATCTAAACCCGATATAATATGGCTTGCCTGCTGATGTTTAGAAAGGTTTATCATGAAAATTAACGAGATAAAGAAAAAAGACGGGTCAACCGTCTATCGTGCTAATGTTTATCTTGGTGTTGATGTAATCACTGGTAAGAAAGTTACAACTAAAGTAACCGCTAGGACAAAGAAAGAACTCAAGACCAAAGCCCAACAAGCGCAATTTGATTTTAAAGCTAATGGATCAACACGCTACAAAGAGGTAGCTATGGAAACATACGAGGAGTTAGCTATTTCATGGTGGGATAGCTACAAGAATACAGTTAAAGCTAACACAAGAAAGACACAAAAAGGACTCTTAAACACCCATGTTTTACCATTGTTTGGTGGCTTTAAATTAGATAAGCTGACAACCCCACTCATTCAGTCTATTATGAATAAACTGGCAAACAGTACAAATACTGGTGAAGTTGGCGCTTATCTTCATTACGGCAACATTCACACCCTTAACAAACGTATATTACAGTATGGAGTGATTTTACAAGTTATTCCCACTAACCCAGCTAGCAATGTTGTTTTACCTCGAAACACTCAAAAGGACAAGAAAGCCAAAGTTAAACATTTCAATAATGACGAGCTTAAACAATTCCTTACCTACCTTGATAGCTTGGATAACACTAAATATAAAAAATATTATGATATTACGCTTTATAAGTTCTTACTTGCTACGGGTTGTCGTATTAACGAGGCTTTGGCTCTCTCATGGTCTGATGTTGACCTTGATAACTCTGTTGTGCATATAACAAAGACTTTAAATTGTGAAATGAAGTTAAACAGTCCAAAGTCAAAAGCTGGTTACCGAGATATAGACATAGATCAGCAAACCGCAACCATGCTGAAAAGATACCAACGCAAGCAAACTCAAGAGGCTTGGAAACTAGGTAGGACTGAAACAGTGGTATTCTCTGATTTCATCAATGCCTATCCAAATTATAAAGCAGTAGCGGGACGACTTAAGTCGCATTTTAAAAAAGCTGGGGTAAATAACATAGGTTTCCACGGCTTTCGACATACTCACGCTAGTTTGCTCCTTAATTCGGGTATTCCTTATAAGGAGTTGCAACACCGCCTAGGACATTCTACTCTTTCAATGACTATGGACACATACAGTCACTTATCAAAAGAGAACGCTAAAAAAGCAACGTCATTTTATGAGAAAGCACTAAAATCTATCTAAAAGTAAGCAAAAAGGTAAGCAAATTGAAATTAGAATATGAATTAGCAGTTACAAACCCTTTATTTTCAAAGGATTTGCTTATTCTAATCAATAACAGTGGTATTACTCAAATAAATACTAGAACTTTAAACTGATTTTGTGGTATCATAACTCTATTAGAATAGGGAGGTATTACCATGCCAAAAGACGTTACTGTTGAAAGTTTTGAACTTGATCACACTATTGTAAAAGCACCTTATGTCCGTCTTATTTCAGAGGAAGTTGGACCTAAAGGAGATATCATTACAAACTTTGATATCCGTTTGATTCAACCTAATGAAAATAGTATTGACACAGGTGGTCTTCACACTATCGAACACCTACTCGCTAAACTGATCCGTCAACGTATCGATGGACTTATTGATTGCTCACCATTTGGTTGCCGTACAGGCTTCCATATGATTATGTGGGGTAAACAAGATCCTACAGAAATTGCTAAAGTTATCAAATCTAGTCTTGAAGCTATTGCTAACGAGATTACATGGGAAGATGTTCCAGGAACTACCATTGAATCTTGTGGTAACTACAAGGATCACAGTCTTCATTCAGCTAAGGAATGGGCTAAACTTATCCTCGAACAAGGTATCTCAGACCAAGCCTTCGAACGTCATACCGTTTAAAAAACATTGGGATATATCCCAATGTTTTTTAGTATTTTCTAAAACGTTGATAACGCGCTTCAAGCAAGTCCTCTGTTGATAATTGGCTTAATTCTGCCAACTCATCTACAATTGCTGTCTTAATTGCTTCAATAATTTCACTTGTAAAGTAACCACGTTCTGGAATCACCTTATCAACGATTCCCATATTAAGCAACTCGCCTGATGTAATCTTCATCAACTCTGCTGCCTCTTCTGAACGTGAGCCATCTTTCCAGAGAATAGTCGCAAACCCTTCCGGACTCAAGATAGAGTAGATGGTATTTTCAAGCATCCAAACCTTATCGGCTACCGCCAAGGCAAGAGCTCCTCCCGAACCACCTTCACCAATGATGATGGCAATAATTGGCACCTTAAGATCACTCATTTCCATAAGGTTACGCGCAATTGCCTCACCTTGTCCACGTTCCTCTGCTCCAACACCAGGATAAGCACCTGCAGTATTGATAAAGGTAACAACTGGACGTCCAAACTTTTCAGCCTGTTTCATGAGGCGAAGAGCCTTACGATAGCCCTCTGGATGAGGTTGCCCAAAGTTACGGTTAAGGTTATCTTGTAGGTTTCTACCTTTTTGGATACCCACTACAGTAACCGCTTGGCCATTTAAACGACCAATACCACCAATAATGGCACCATCGTCACGGAAATTACGGTCGCCATGAAGTTCGATAAAGTCATCGAAGATTCCTTGGGCAAAGTCCAAAGCAGTTAAACGGCCTTGGTCACGCGCTTCTTTTAAAATACGTGCTACGTCGCTCATTGAACACCTCCATGGAATGATAAGAGTGTGGCAATGGTATCAGCCAACTCTGTACGTTTAACAATGGCATCAACAAAACCATGTTCTTGAAGGAACTCAGCCTTTTGGAAATCATCTGGCAAAGTTTCGCGAACTGTGTTTTCAATAACACGACGACCTGCGAAACCAATCAAGGTTTGTGGCTCAGCTAAGATGATATCGCCTTCCATGGCGAAACTTGCTGTAACTCCACCAGTTGTTGGATCTGTCAATACAGTCAAATACAACAAGCCAGCATTCGAATGACGTTTTACAGCGGCTGAAATCTTGGCCATCTGCATCAAACTCATGATTCCTTCTTGCATACGGGCACCACCAGATGCTGTAAAAATAACAACTGGAAGTTTTTCCTCAATCGCATGTTCAAAGAGTTTGGTGATTTTCTCACCAACAACAGTTCCCATTGAAGCCATGATAAAGTTAGAATCCATAATGGCCAAGGCTGTTTTTTGCCCCTTGATACTTGCAACACCAGTTACAACAGCTTCATCAAGACCCGTTTTTTTCTTAGTCGCTGCTAATTTCTCCATATAACCTGGGAAATTCAATGGATTTTCAGTTTTAATACCAGTAAAAAGTTCTTGGAATGACCCCTCATCAACCGTTAAATCGAGACGTTCTTTAGCTGAAATACGGAAGGTATAAGAACAATTTGGACAAATTTTAGCTTGTCCCAAGTCCTTTTGATAAATAGCTTGTTTACAACCAGGACATTTGGCAAAAAGTTCATCTGGAACTTCTGGCACTTGGTGATCAATCCCATTACGTACAGAACGGTTAGGATTGATACGGATATACTTTTCTTTTCGATCAAATAATCCCATAAACTTTATTCCTCACGATTCTGATAATCTGGTAGGAAGGTCTCCATCAAGAAGGAAGTATCATAATCCCCAGCGATAACGCTACGATCTGAAATCAAATCCAACTGGAAGTCAGCATTAGTCACAACACCATCGATTTCTAGCTCATAAAGAGCACGTTGCATCTTCATGAGTGCCTCAAATCGATTTTCTCCATGAACAATGATTTTAGCAATCATTGAATCATAGTAAGGTGGAATAGTATAGCCAGGATAGACTGCACTGTCTACACGAAGACCAACACCACCACTAGGTAGGTAGAGATTGCTAATTTTCCCTGGACTAGGTGCAAAGTTGAACTTAGGATTTTCTGCATTGATACGACACTCAATAGCATGTCCCTTGATTTCAATATCATCTTGGGTCACAGAGAGTTTTTCACCTGCGGCAATACGGATTTGTTCTTTAACAATATCCACACCACTTACAAATTCTGTAACTGGGTGCTCAACCTGAACACGGGTATTCATTTCCATGAAATAGAACTGACCTGTTTTTTCATCAAGAAGAAACTCAATAGTACCCGCATTTTCATAATTAACAGCCTTAGCAGCACGTACGGCCGCTGAACCAATTTCGTGACGAAGAGTCTTACCAATAGCAACTGAAGGTGATTCTTCCAAGACCTTTTGGTTATTACGTTGAAGAGAGCAATCACGCTCACCTAGGTGAACAATGTTACCGTAGCTATCTCCCAAAATTTGAACCTCGATATGACGAGCTGGGTAAATAACTTTTTCAATATACATCGCCCCATTACCAAAGGCTGCTTTAGCTTCTTGTGACGCAGATTCGAAAGCGGGAGCTAACTCTTCTTCAGTGTTAACCTTACGAATCCCCTTACCGCCACCACCGGCAGAAGCCTTAAGCATCACTGGGTAACCAAGACGGTTGGCAACTTCCAAAGCCTCCTCAGCTGTAAAGACTTCACCATCTGAACCAGGAATTACAGGGACATTAGCCTTAATCATTTCAGCACGGGCATTGATTTTGTCACCCATCTTGTCCATGACTTCGCCTGAAGGACCAATAAACTTGATGTTCATTTCTTCACAGAGAGTGGCAAATTTAGAGTTTTCACTCAAGAAACCAAACCCTGGGTGAATAGCTTGAGCCTCAGTCACAATAGCAGCTGATAGGACACGATTCATATTCAAATAAGAATCCGTTGATTTTGCAGGCCCGATACAAATAGCTTCATCAGCGAGCATAGTATGGAGAGAATCCTTATCCGCTTCAGAATAAATAGCAACCGTTTGGATACCCAATTCACGCGCTGCACGGATAATACGCACTGCAATTTCACCACGATTGGCAATCAATAATTTTTTAAACATAAAACAAGATAACATCAGACATTTTTTGATAGTCTGTGTTGATTTCCTTTCTATGTGATAGACCAATGTCTAAAGAAAAATCCTTTCCGACTGTCGCCAGAAGGATTTTCACAAAACATTAGCTTCCAATAGCAAAAGTCAAAGTACCTGATGCAGCAAGTTTACCATCGACTTCAGCCTTAGCTTCAACAACAGCAATTGTTCCACGACGTTTAACAAACTTAGCTGTCATAACAAGTTGGTCACCAGGAACCACTTGTTTTTTAAATTTAACCTTATCCATACCTGCGTAAAAGACTAATTTGCCCTTATTTTCAGGTTTAGACAATTCAAGAACACCAGCTGTTTGCGCAAGAGCTTCCATGATAAGAACGCCAGGCATAACTGGGTATTGAGGAAAATGTCCATTAAAGAAAGGTTCATTGATCGTTACATTTTTAATAGCTGTGATTTCGTCTTCTGAAACTTCTAGCACACGGTCAACCAAAAGCATTGGATAACGGTGTGGTAAAGCTTCACGAATAGCATTAATATCAATTGTCATTTGATGCGTACCAATCCTTTTCCGTAGTCAACAACTTCTTCATTTGCTACCAAGATTTCAGTAATAACACCATCTTTAGGTGCTGGCACTTCATTCATAACCTTCATCGCTTCAACGATAAGAAGAGTTTGACCTTTCTTAACAGTGTCTCCAACAGAAACAAAGGCTGGTTTTTCAGGTGATGGAGACAAGTAAGCCACACCTACAAGTGGACTTTCAACCACTTCTCCTTCAGCAGCTTGAGCTGGTGCAGAAGCTTCTTCAACTGGTGTTGCTGGAGTTTCAACAGCAGCAGGTGCTGCTACTGGAGCAACCGGAGCCTGAGGAGCTGGCGCAACTACTTCAACTGTAGGAGCTACTGGGGCAGCTGTTACTGAACTTGTTTGATTTTTGCTCAAGTTCAATTCTTCACCATTGTTTTTGTATGAAAATTCACGCAAAGTTGATGCATCAAATTGAGCCAACAAATCTTTGATTTCAGAAATATTCATGAATTAAGCCTCCCAACGTTTAAAGGCAAGAACAGCATTGTGTCCACCAAAACCGAAAGTATTTGAAATTGCGTACTCAATATCAGCTTCTTGACCTTCACCATAAACAACATTAGCTTCGATGTAGTCAGACAATTCTTTTGTACCAGCAGTTTTCGGTACATAGCTATGACGAATAGCTTCGATTGTTGCAATAGCCTCAACCGCACCAGCAGCACCTAGCAAGTGACCTGTAAATGATTTAGTAGATGAAACTGGAACATCTTTACCAAGTACAGAAACAATGGCACCACTTTCACCTTTTTCATTGGCTGGTGTTGATGTCCCGTGAGCATTAACATAATCAACATCTTCAGGTTTGATACCAGCTTCATTGATAGCCAATTTAATTGCTTTAGCAGCACCAGAACCGTCTGGAGTTGGTGTTGTCATGTGGTAGGCATCACAGTTTGATCCGTAACCAACAATCTCAGCCAAGATGTTAGCACCACGTTTTTGAGCATGTTCCAAGCTTTCGATAACGAGAACCCCTGCACCTTCACCCATAACAAAACCATTACGGTCTTTATCAAATGGAATTGATGAACGTTCTGGATCCTCTGTTGTTGAAAGTGCTGTAAGAGCATTGAAACCACCGATACCAATCTTAGTGATTGAAGCTTCAGCACCACCAGCCAAGACAACATCATGCAAACCGAATTTAATTTCACGGAAGGCCTCACCGATTGCATCATTGGCAGAGGCACAAGCAGTCGTCACTGATTTACATACCCCTTGAGCACCAATTTTAAGAGCAATGTTACCAGCACCCATGTTTGAGAGTGCTTTAGGGATAAACATTGGTTTGATACGTTTCATACCACGTTCGTGCATACGAATGATTTGATCTTCAAGTTCTTGGAGACCACCGATACCAGATGACACGATAACACCAACACGATCACGATCTTCTTCTTCCATGTTAAGTCCTGAATTTTCAAGAGCTTCCATAGCAGCATAAATCGCATAAAGTGAGTAAGTGTCCATACGGTTAGTATCTTTTTTCACAAAGTACTTATCGAACGGGAAATCTTGGATTTCACCAGCGTTAAAGACTGGAATTTCAGAAGCATCAAACTTAGTAATTGGCTTGATACCAATTTTACCGTCATGAAGACTGTTCCAAAATTCTTCTGGTGTATTACCGATTGGTGAGGTTACGCCGTAACCTGTAACAACAACACGATTTGTAGACATATATATTCTCCTTTTGTCGGATGGATATTGTAGTAAATGATTTTTTGATATTGAAAATCAATTATTGCATAGTCATACCACCATCAATAGCGATGGTTTGACCTGTGAGATATTCTTGACTAGCCAAGAATGCTGCAACTTCTGCCACTTCTTCTGCTTGACCAATACGTTTCATTGGTACTTGAGCAATCATAGCATCTTTCATTTTCTCTGGAATAGCGTCAGTCATATCTGATTCAATGAAACCAGGAGCGATAGCATTGACACGGACACCACGGGCCGCAACTTCACGCGCTACTGATTTAGTGAAACCAATCAAACCAGCTTTTGAAGCTGCATAGTTAGCTTGACCAATATTCCCCATAAGACCTACAACAGATGACATATTGATGATGGCACCTTGACGCGCCTTAGACATTGGTTTCAAGACAGCTTGTGTCATATTGAAGGCACCAGTCAAGTTGATTTTCAAGACACGTTCAAAATCTTCTTCAGTCATCTTCAACATCAACTTATCGTTAGTGATACCAGCATTATTAACTAGCACGTCAACACTACCAAGCTTTTCAATAGCTTCCGCAACCATACGTTTAGCATCTTCACCATTAGAAATATCACCTGAGATACCAACAACAGTTACACCATAATCTGCAAACTGTGCAAGCAAGTCCTCAGAGATTTCAGAACGTCCATTTAGAACAACATTGGCACCAAGACTAGCAAATTTGTGTGCCACAGCTAATCCAATTCCACGTGTTGAACCTGTTACAAAAACATTTTTATTCTTAAGTTCCATGTTTACCTCGTTTTAAGCATTAAGAAGGGCATCAAGACTAGCTTGATCTTCAACATTATGAGTTGGTAAGGTTTTATCAATTTTCTTCAAGAAGCCTGACAAGACTTTTCCTGGACCAATCTCAATTACTTCATCTACACCAAATTCTTGGATAGTGGCAATCGAATCATAAAAACGTACAGGTTCCATCACCTGACGAGCCAAAAGTGCTTTGACGTCTTCTGACTTCATGATTTGAGCCTCAGTATTACCTACTAAAGGAAGCGTAAAGTCCTTGAATGACACTTTCTCAAGTTCTGCTGCCAATTTTTGACTAGCTGATTCAAGTAAAGCTGTATGGAACGGCCCTGAAACATTAAGAGGAATCAGACGTTTAGCACCAGCTTCTTTAAGCAATTCCACAGCATAATCAACAGCCTCAACTTCACCACCAATAACAATTTGTGCTGGAGTATTATAGTTAGCAGGCGTTACTACACCCTTTTCAGATGCTTTTTGACAGATTTCTTCAATCAAACTTGGATCTGTATTCATGACTGCAACCATTTTCCCACTTCCAGCAGGAGCCGCTGTTTCCATGAATTCTCCACGTTTAGCAACCAGGGCTACCGCATCCTCAAATGAGAGTGCTCCAGCCGCAACTAGGGCAGAATATTCACCCAAAGAGAGACCGGCAACAATATCAGGAGTGATACCATTTTCTGCCAAAAGGCGATAAATGGCTACTGACGTTGTCAAAATAGCTGGTTGAGTATAGCGTGTCTGATTAAGTTTTTCTTCGTTAGAATCAATCAATTCACGCAAATCATAACCTAGAATACGACTAGCCGTATCAAATGTCTCTTTGACAACGGGATAAGTCGCATACAAATCGCTCGCCATGCCCAATTTCTGAGCCCCTTGACCAGCAAATAAGAACGCACGTTTTGTCACTATCCTAATCCTTTCGACGTTTTTAGACGTTTACATCTGCCCAACGAGCAGCTTCTTCTTTAATCACCTTGGCAGCGCCTGTGTAAAGGTCTTCCAAGATTTCTGCACATGTTTCTTCTTTACGAACAAGACCTGCAATTTGTCCAGCCATAACTGAACCATATTCCACATCTCCATCAACAACCGCGTTACGAAGGGCACCTGCACCAAGCTCTTCAATTTCCTCTTGAGTCTTCTTACCAGCCAAGAAATCTTTTTCAGCTTGGTTATATTCTGTCGCCAATTTATTCTTAATCGCACGAACAGGGTGTCCAACAACTGAGGCAGAAATAACAGTATCAATATCTTTAGCCTTCAAAATCTTATCTTTGAAGTTTTGGTGTGCATTAGATTCTTTAGCAACAGCGAAACGCGTACCAACCTGAACAGCTTCTGCTCCAAGCATAAGAACAGCAGCCATACCACGTCCATCAGCAACACCACCAGCACCAATAACTGGGATAGATACCGCATCCGCAACCTGGCGAACAAGAGCCATAGTTGTCAATTTACCGATGTGACCACCAGCTTCCATACCTTCTGCGACAACAGCATCCGCTCCAAGTTTTTCCATACGTTTAGCAAGTGCTACCGATGGAATAACTGGGATTACTGTAATGCCAGCTTCGTGGAAGCGTTCCATGTATTTACTTGGGTTTCCAGCACCTGTTGTAACAACCTTAACACCCTCTTCGATAACGAGGTCAACGATGTCATCTGCAAATGGTGACAAAAGCATGATATTAACACCGAATGGTTTGTCAGTGATTTGTTTTACTCTATCAATATTAGCTTTTACCACTTCTTTAGGGGCATTACCACCACCAATAATTCCGAGTCCACCAGCATTTGAAACGGCACCTGCTAGATCACCATCAGCGACCCAAGCCATACCACCTTGGAAGATTGGATATTTAATTCCTAACAGTTCTGTAATACGAGATTTCATTTTTCACCTTTTTTTCGATTTTCTAATCAAACAAATAGTTTAATAATCAAAGTAATTGTATAAACAAAGGAGAATATCCCAAATAAGAATATTCTCTATGCCCTGCTTATTTAGTTTTTTCTTCTACGTAAGCAACAAGGTCACCAACAGTGTTAAGACCTTCTTCAGTTTCGATTTGGATATCGAATTCATCTTCGATTTCTGAGATAACTTGGAATACATCAAGTGAGTCAGCATCAAGTTCGTCAAAAGTAGTTTCTACTTTTACTTCTTCTGCGTCTTTCCCAAGTTCTTCAACGATGATTTCTTGTACTTTTTCAAATACTGCCATTTTAATTTCTCCTTTAAGATAAATATATTTCTTATAATCTATGCTGGTGCATAATTTATATAACTAGATTTTAACAATAAGACTGCCCCATGTCAAACCCCCACCAAAACCTGATAAAAGAATTGTTTGACCGCTGTCTAATTTTAAGGTCCCATTTGCCACGTTTTCAGAAAGCAAAATTGGGATACTTGCCGCACTGGTATTACCGTAAGACATCATGTTTGCCAAGAATTTATCACGACTGACATCGATTTTCTTAGCCATAATATCCAAAATACGAATGTTAGCTTGATGAAGCAGGAAGTAATCAGGTTCACCTTTTTCTTCAACCAAGGCCTTAATGCTCTTTGAAACTGTCTTAACGGCAAAATCAAAGATCGCTTTCCCATCCATTTGCATATAGGGATTAGGCTGATCAGACTCATCTGAATAAGGCGAGATAACTGCAGAGGCTCCTGACTCAAGACCACCCTTGCTACCATCGGTATTCAAAGATTCTCCGAAGAAATGTTCTTCTTCAGTTTCTTCCAGGAGGACTCCGCCAGCACCATCTCCAAAGAGGACAGCTGTTGTACGGTCAGACCAGTCTAAAGTTTTAGAAAGGACTTCCGCACCAATAACTAGACCTTTTTTGTAGACACCTGACTTAATCAATTTTTCTGCTGTTGCCAAGGCAAAGACGAAACCACTACATGCTGCAGTAATGTCAAAAGCAAAAGCATTGACTGCACCGATTGCTCCTTGAACTCGAGCCGCTACTGACGGCATAGAGCTATCCGGAGAAATCGTTGCAACTAAAACAAAGTCTAGCTCCTCTGGCGATAATCCTGATTTTTCTAATAGCTGATGAGCAACATTGGTGGCTAAATCACTCGTGTTCTCATTCAATGAGATGCGACGTTCCTGAATACCTGTGCGTGAGCGAATCCACTCGTCGCTAGTATCCATGATTTTTGATAGGTCATCATTAGTCACGACCTGAGCAGGTGCATAATGGGCAACCTGACTAATTTTTGCAAATGCCATTATTTCAACTCCTCAAGAAAGGCGTGGAGATTTTCCAATCCCTTGCTCATAACCTTCAATTCCTCGTCGTTAAAGCCTTCTGTAATCCTCATCACCATTGATTTATGAAAACGACGGTGAAGACGATATACCAAACGACCCTTTTTAGAAAGCGATAGATGGACCACACGACGGTCAACTGATGAACGCGTACGGACAATATAACCTTTCTTTTCAAGTTTATTGAGAGAAGTTGTTACAGTACCAAGCGTTAGCATGAGTTCTTTAGCTACTGCACTTGGTGTCGTATCTGGATGTGTACCGATCACATCAATGGTATGCATTTCCTTGAGGGAAACATCGTTAAACTTTGAATTCTTCAAACTTGCTTCTTCGATAATAACTACGTTATTAAAAATATCAACAAGATAGCCATCAATTTTGTCGTAATTCACACCAGACTCCTTTCAATAAAACTTTGACTTTCAAATTATATCAGACTCAAACTAAATTCGCAAGCCCGATTAAAAAACTTTAGTTTTTCTTTTAGAAAATGTGGTTATTTCCCTTGGAATTTAGGTCGACGTCGCTCACTATAAGCACGAACCCCTTCCTTGAAGTCCTCTGTAAAGGCAAGAGATTTTTGCAAGTCAAGTTCCAACTTAGCATAATTTTCCCATCCTGCAAATTCAGATTCCCAAACCATTTCTTTAATAGCTTTGAAGGAGTTCACTGAAGAACGGTTCAATTTTTTAATCAGCTGACTAACTGTTTTTTCAAGTTTTTCTGATTCGACAACCTTATAGGCAATTCCCCAGTCCAAGGCTTTTTCAGCTGATACTGGCTCTCCTGTCATGGTAATTTGAGTCGCACGGTTGATACCAATTGAACGTGTCAAAAGGTAAAGACCTCCAGCGTCAGGTGCCAAACCAACACCTACAAAAGCTTGGATGAATTTAGCCTTATCAGATGCAATGGTAAAGTCTGCTGCAACAGCTAAGTTAGCTGCAGCACCAGCACAAGGTCCATCAACAACCATAATAACTGGCTTAGGCAATTTTTTAAGAGCAAATGAAATTTCATTTACCTGCTCAGCAATACGAACCAAAGACTGCACATCATCTACAGCAACCGCTTTTTGCATTTGATCAAGGTCTCCACCAACAGAAAAGACTTTCCCATTAGCATTGATTACCAAGAATTTTACTGACGCATCTTGATTAGCTTCTTCAATTGCAGCCATAATTTCATCACAAACTGGAATATTAAATCCATTTTGCACTTCTGGACGATTAAGTGTCAAAGTTGCTACTCCCTCTTCAACACTATAAAGAATTGTTTCGTAAGCCATTTTTTACATTCCTCCGATAACTAGTTCCTATATGAAAACCGTATGTTCTTTATATTTTTATCACAATTTTATTTGATGAATAGATAATTTGATTATCAAATCATTCATCGTTATTTTCTAGTATACCATAGTCCACCTAAAGGTCAACAGAAACTTAGAGTTTTTTAATTTGATATATCAAAACACCGAGCTCTACAACTCGGTGTCTCTGTTACTCCAATAAGTCCAAAACATCTATGAGGTTATCCAACAAACCTTTGGCTGCTCCCTGATCCATGCCAAAACGATTATCTTTTATGGCCCAGACCTCAACGCCAGCAGCAACGCCAGCAGCAATCCCCTTTTCGCTATCTTCGATAATCAAAGCCTGATTTGCTTCCACGTTCAAATGCTTCAATGCTGTCAGATAAATCTCTGGATTGGGTTTACTCTCTTTAAATTCTTCTCCTGAAAGAACCACATCAAAGAAACCATCCAAATGATTTTCCTCCAAAGCTCTAAGGATATCTGCCTTCACTGAGCTAGAAGCCAAACCTATTTTCAGCCCTCGAGATTTCACTTCATTCAAGACTTTCAAAACATCAGGAAAGATTAATTCTTTGTAGGGTAAGGGGTTGTCTTGTTTATAGGCATTATACTCTTCTTGTAAAGTTGGCACATCCCAGTTATCATAGTCATCTCTGAGAATATTTTCCCAAACTTGCTTAGTATTTCCACCTATAAAGAAAGACGGGGGTAAATGGTCGATTGAAATTCCCTTTTGAGCTAAGAAACTTGCACGTCGATCATAATAATATTTTTCAGTGTCAAAAAGGACACCATCCATATCAAAAATAATTGCCTCTACCACGGGATATCCTCCTCTTTCTTACTTTATTGTACCATAATCAGACTAAATCTTACTCGCTTTTAAAAACAATGTGACAAATTGTCAGAATTTTGCTATAATTGTAGAGTAATTTAAAATTTTTGGAGTAACTATGAAAGTCATCAAATTCGGTGGAAGCTCGCTTGCTTCAGCCACACAATTAGAAAAAGTCTTAAACATTGTAAAATCTGACCCTGAACGTCGCTTTGTCGTTGTCTCTGCCCCAGGTAAACGTAACGATGAAGATACCAAAGTCACAGATGCCTTGATTAAATACTATAAACACTACACAAAGGGTGTTGATGTCAAAGCTGACCAAGAATGGATTATTAACCGCTACCAAGCTATGGTCGATGAGCTAGGCTTCAAATCAACAGAAATGGCGAAGATTGCCAAATCTATCAACGATCTTGCCACTCTTCCGATTGAAGATAATGATTTCCTTTATGATACTTTCCTAGCTGCAGGGGAAGATAATAACGCAAAATTGATCGCTGAATATTTCCGTAATAACGGTATTGAAGCACGTTACGTTCACCCTCGCCAAGCTGGTATTTTTGTCTCAAGCGAACCTGGGAATGCTCGTATCCTTCCAGGAGCCTATGACAAGTTGGAGGAGCTTCGTGAATCAGATGAGGTTCTTGTAATCCCTGGTTTCTTTGGTGTTACCCCTGATAATCAAATTTGTACTTTCTCGCGTGGAGGCTCTGATATCACAGGATCTATCGTTGCAGCGGGTGTGAAAGCTGATTTATACGAAAACTTTACGGATGTAGATGGTATTTTCGCAGCCCATCCTGGGGTTGTCCATGAACCACATTCAATTCCAGAGTTGACTTACAAAGAAATGCGTGAATTGGCTTATGCTGGCTTCTCTGTACTTCATGATGAAGCCCTCCTCCCTGCCTATCGTGGTAAGATTCCACTCGTTATTAAAAACACAAATAACCCATCTCATCCTGGTACTCGTATTATTCTTGAGCACAAGGGTGCAACAGTTCCTGTCGTTGGTATTGCTAGTGATGACAAATTTGTAAGTATTAATATGAGCAAATACCTTATGAACCGTGAGGTCGGTTTTGGACGTAAGGTGCTTCAAATCTTGGAAGATTTAAACATCCGTTGGGAACACATGCCTTCTGGAATCGATGATCTTTCAATCATTATTCGAGAACGTGAACTTACCCCAATCAAAGAACAAGAAATCCTTTCATACTTGACTCGTGAACTCGGTGTTGATGAAGTTGAAATTGAACATGGCCTTTCAATTCTCATGATTGTTGGTGAAAATATGAAAGACCACATCGGTGTTACAGCGACAGCAGCTAAAGCGCTCTCTGAAAAACATATTAACCTAGAAATGATTTCTCAAGGTTCTAGTGAGGTTTCTGTTATGTTCGTAATTGAAACTGAGCAAGAAAAAGCAGCCGTCAGAGCTCTTTATGATGCCTTTTTCCGTAGTGACGACTAATCTAAAAAACTATCTCCTTCAGGGGAAAGGTTTTTTCTTTATGAGAAAAACTAAGCCAGCTCTTATCATATCTACTCCAATAGCCAATTCATTAATCAATTATGCATAGCTATTGCAAACCAAAAAACACTAACTTTCGTTAGTGCTTTTTTTACAAGATGTTTTCGTAAGTTTCACGAACGGCATCTGGCCAAACTGAAGTTTGAACCTCACCAATATGTTTCTTACGAAGCAAGAACATAGCCATACGTGATTGACCAATACCTCCACCAATTGTTAGTGGGAAAAGGCCATGTAACAAAGCTTGGTGCCAATCCAATTTCAAACGATCTTGGTCGCCAGTAATTTCAACCTGACGTTTAAGGGCATCTTCATCAACACGAATACCCATTGATGACAATTCAAAAGCATGTCCTAATTGTTCATTCCAAACCAAGATATCTCCATTCAAACCACGGTAACCATCCTCAGACTCAGTTGTCCAGTCATCATAGTCAGGTGCACGACCATCATGTGGTTTTCCATCAGGAAGAACACCACCGATACCAATCAAGAATACAGCACCATATTCCTTGGTAATAGCATCTTCACGCTCTTTTGGTGTCAAATCAGGGTACTTCTCAACAAGCTCTTCTGAATGGATGAAGGTAATTTTCTTAGGTAAAATTGCTTCAATATCGTAACGTGCTTCAACTGCTAGCTCAGTCAAACGAATGACCTTATAAATGGTTTCAACAGTTTCTTTCAAATAAGCGATATTACGATGTCCGTCAGGAATAACTTTTTCCCAGTCCCATTGGTCAACGTAAACAGAGTGCGTTGCATCCAATGAATCTTCATCTGGACGAAGAGCCTTCATATTAACCACAAGCCCTTCACCTTCATTGAAACCAAAACGAGCCAAAGTATGGCGTTTCCATTTTGCTAATGAGTGAACAACTTCGTATGTCGCGTCTGGAATCTGAAGCACATTAACAGTTACAGGATTCTCAATACCGCTCAAATTATCCTGCATACCATCCCCGACCTTACTCAAAATAGGCCCTTGCACTTCAACGACGTCAAGTTTATCAATCAAATACTGTGTAAAAGTATTCTTCACAAAAGAAATTTCCTCTTGTTGATGAATGAAGCTCTTTTTCATACGCTCCTCCTTTAAAAAATCGATAAGCCTATTATACTCCTATTTTTCAGAAAAATAAAGAAATTTTCCAACAATTTTGAAAATTTCTTGTTTTTTATGTTAGGTTTTATCACATTTTCTTAGTTAGCTTCACAACTGCTTCTGTTCGAGCCGTATGAGGAAACATATCTACTGACTGGATATAATTAACATCATAAACTTTAGCCAAAGAAACTAGGTCTCTAGCCAAAGTAGATACATTACATGAAACATATACCATTTTTTCAGGAGTGTAGTCCAGTATCGTTTTAAGTAGCTTATCATCTAAACCAGTTCTAGGGGGATCCACAATAAGAGCATCTGCTCGATACCCTTCCTTGTACCAACGTGGAATGATATCTTCTGCTTTACCCACCTCATAGTGAGCATTTTCCAGTCCAAGTGATTTGGCATTCTTCCTAGCATCCTCAATAGCCTCAGGAATAATATCCATACCTCGAATACTCTTTACCTTATTTGCAAAAGCAAGTCCAATAGTACCAACCCCACAATAAGCATCAATAAGATGTTCAGCCTTATCCACATCCAAAGCTTCAACAGCCTGACCATAGAGTACCTCTGTTTGTTGAGGATTCAACTGGTAAAATGCACGAGGAGAGAGAGCGAAGTTATAGTCCAGTACCTCTTCTTGAATCGTGTCTTGTCCCCAAATAATCTCAGTATCCTGTCCATAAATTTCACTAGATTTCGAATAGTTATAATTGACAGCGATTGTTACGATTTCTGGAAAACTTTCCGTCAATTCCTTAACTAATTTTGTGAAAGAAACTGATTTAGAGGTTACAAAAATTAACTGGACCTGATTTGAACCCAAAGCACGTCGTATCATAACAGTACGAATTCCAGCAATTTTGCGCTCATTATAAATTGGTAACTTGTATTTATCTAACAAATTTGTCACCTTATTCATAATGGCTTGAGTTAGCTCATCCTGAACTAGGCAATCATCAATATTAATGAGGCGATGACTCCCTTCCGCAAATAAGCCAGCCTTAACTGAGCCACCAAAAGAACGGGTTTGAAATTGTAGTTTAGCTCGGTAATGTTGTGGTTGCTTCATCCCTATTGTTGGACGAATGTCATATGACTCAAAATTAGCCGGTTTAAACTTCTTCAAGGCTTGTCCTAACAAGTCAGTTTTAAACTCTAATTGCTTATCATAACGAAGATGCATTAACTGGCAACCACCACAGTCTTCATAAATATTACATGCAGGTTCGACACGAAACTTAGAAGGTTTATTGATCTTTAATAATTTCGCCTGAACAAAGTTTCTCTTAACAGAAACAATCTGACAGAACACCTCTTCACCCTTCAAAGCCCCTGGTACAAAAACTAGAGTTTTCTTATAAAAACCAATGCCTTCGCCATTGATTCCCATGCGTTTTATCTTAAGCGGGATACGCTGTTTCACTTGTAAATTCATACTACCATTCTAACATTTTGATATAATAATAACTATGAAAATCACAAAAATCGAGAAGAAAAAGAGACTTTATCTCCTTGAGATAGATAAAAAAGAGAGTCTCTACGTTACAGAAGATACCATCGTTAAATACATGTTGACTAAAGAAATGATACTGGACAAAGATCAACTAGAGGATATTAAATCCTTTGCTCAGTTCTCGCATGGTAAAAACCTAGCTCTCTATTTTATTTCATTTAAACAACGTACTGAGAAAGAAGTAAAAGATTACCTTTTTAAACATGAAATAAACCCTCATATAATTCCCAAAATTATTGATAATCTAAAAAAGAATCATTGGATTGATGATTACAAACTCCTAGAAAGTCTAGCTCAACAAAATCTGAATTCAGGCGATAAAGGGGCCTATGTGCTGAAGCAAAAATGGCTTCAAAAAGGTTGTAACAAACAAATCATTGACGATGTTTTAAGCCAATTTGATTTCTCAGAAATAGCCATTAAAGTAGCTTCAAAACTGTTACGAAAATATCAGGGAAAACTACCATCTAAAGCCCTAAAAGATAAATTAACTCAAAGCCTTATCAATAAAGGTTTTTCATTTCAAGAAAGTAAACTAGCAATCGATCATCTAGAACTTGAAGCAGATGAAGAAAATGAGCAAGCTCTACTTTATAAAGAAATTGATAAGCAATATCAAAAATTTAGTAAAAAATACGACGGTTATGAGCTTAAGCAACGCTTGACACAATCTTTAGCCCGAAAAGGTTATGACTTTGATGCGATAGCATCCGCTCTAAGAGAATATTTATAGGTATTCCCCCTCTTTTCAAAAAATTATGATACAATAAAGGGGATAACCCTTATTGTAGAAAGAGGACGCCATGAAATTACCAAAAGAAGGCGACTTTATCACAATTCAAAGTTATAAGCATGATGGTAGTTTGCACCGTACTTGGCGCGATACTATGGTACTAAAGACAACTGAGAATGCTGTTATTGGCGTTAACGACCACACCCTCGTTACTGAAGCAGACGGAAGACGATGGGTAACACGTGAACCTGCTATTGTTTATTTCCACAAAAAATACTGGTTTAATATTATAGCCATGATTAGGGATAACGGCATTTCCTACTACTGCAATTTAGCTAGTCCATATATTTTGGACCAAGAAGCACTAAAATATATAGACTATGACCTAGATGTCAAAGTCTTCGCTGATGGTGAAAAAAAATTGCTAGATGTAGATGAGTATGAAACACATAAAAAAGAAATGCATTACTCTCCTGATATTGACTATATCTTAAAGGAACATGTTAAAATCTTGGTAGATTGGATTAACAATGGTAAGGGGCCATTTTCACAATCTTATGTTAACATCTGGTACAAACGTTATCTTGAACTAAGGAATCGTTAAAGTTGTCATAAAAAAGACTAGTAATGATACTAGTCTTTTTTTGCACTAAAAACTAATGCTTCGGAATCTAAATCCATATTCAAAAGATAACGCCCTTCTTCTACTTGAACAAGATACCCTAATAATTCTAAAGCATCAACAAAAATATTCCTCCTTTTTTGAAGTGCATATTCCTTCCTTACGTATTTTAAAAGAAAAGTCGTAACATGTTTCAAAAAATATTCAGGATTAACATCCCCTAATATATCATATAATCTATTCTGCTCTTCCGATAATGGTAGATTTTCTCTTAATTTATAGAAATAATTTGAAATCGTAAGATCGTCTCTCGTAATACTCGTTTGTTCAATAATAACAACTTCATTAGTAGAATTACTTATCTCAGTAACAAATCTACGATTTAATAGTTCTAAATAACAAGTAGAATCATCATTGATAAAAAAATGCTGGTCTAAAACAATTTTAGAAGGATCCGACACAAGACTAATTAATAAACGGTAACGTTTCTCGAATCGTTCGATATAGCCTGCTTTTACAAACTCCTCAATTAATTTATCGATATTCTTTTGAAAAGGAAACTGCCTTTTTATTGCTCTCAGGGTCACAGGCTGATTAAGATATAGATAATTCACTATTTCCATAAAAAAAGGTTGCTTACATAGTTTGTTTGGGTTAAATTGTATTATCATAAGAAGTATTATACCATTAATCAGAGGACTAAAAAAAGGCCTTATGGCCTAATTTTAAGCATTAAAGCTTTCAGTCAACTGAGGAACTACCTGTTTCTTACGAGAAACAGCTCCTTCAAGGAAAGCATGATTATTTTCTAAAACAAAATTAAAAGCAGCTTCAACCTTATCAGTATTTGAACCAAGTGCAAGAATTTCTGAATTAGAATTAAGAATATCAGTAATCATTAAGACAAAGTCAGAGTAACCATTGTTTTTAATTGAGTTATTAATAGCTTCTTCAATTTCCGCTTGACGAGAAAGAACATCAGAAATATCAACTGTATTAACTTGTGCAACACGAACTTGATTACCATTCAATTCAAATGTTTTTGCATCAATGTCAATGAGTTCTTCAGCAGATTTTGAAGAAAGATTAGTACCAGCTTTAAGCATAGCAAGACCATATTCTTCTAGATTAACACCAGCAATTTCTGCAAGTTCAGCTGCAACTGCAGGATCTGAAGCATGTGTAGTTGGAGATTTAAGAAGAAGAGTATCTGAAATCAAACCTGACAAAAGCAAACCAGCAACTTCCTTAGGAACTTCAACATTGTTTTCTTTAAACATACGAAAAACAATTGAAGATGCAGATCCAACAGGTTCCAATCGCATCATTAATGGATTAGCAGTTTCAAAGTTAGCCACACGGTGATGGTCGACTACCTCAATAACTTCAACGTCCTTAATATCTGAAATAGATTGTTGAAACTCATTATGGTCTGTAAGAATAACTTGATTAACTCCCTCCGATTGAGCAGACTCAACCACTCGTGGTGCTTCAACACCAAAATAATCAAGAACAAAAGCAGTTTCCTCGTTAGGAGTACCCAAAGCAACAGCTTCAGCATCAACACCAAGTTGACGTTTCAAATAAGCATATCCATAAGAAGACCCGATTGCATCAGAATCAGGGTTTTGATGACCAAAAACAAAAACTTTAGACATAAATTCACCTCAAAATAGTATTATAAGCTATTATAACATATAAAAAAAAGAAACAAAATAAAAAGAGTAACCTAAGTTACTCGAAATATAGTCCGTACGGGATTCGAACCCGTGTTACCGCCGTGAAAAGGCGGTGTC
>ERZ772855.725-NODE-725-length-36213-cov-19.419686_pt1 | contig 36213 bp, 28 predicted proteins | sample MGYA00511900_ERZ772855 | MGnify/ENA primary metagenome ERZ772855 (study PRJEB29015, sample SAMEA2737701) | human gut metagenome | biome: human gut; feature: human-associated habitat; material: faeces | place: China | collected 2012 ... | reverse complement strand
CAGAATTGATCGCATCGGATTTTGAAAGTCTGACACAGGTTCAAATTCAGTCAAAAGGGAAGGAAAAACCTGTTTCTTTTGAAGTTGATACCAAAGATCATGGCTTATTTGAGGGCTATCGAAATCTAACATTTACATGGAAAGCAAACGATGGTGATGTTCTTTCTTTTACAACAAAGAAGCAAGACTTACCGGTTCAAATATTAGATTCCGTCTCCAATAAGGGATACTATGAATCTGTATTGTGCGGGGACGATTGTTTGGAAAAGCACATTCGAAAAAATGGTCATCCAGATGCAGAAAACACTACACTGACGGGAGATTCTATTTTACGAGAGGGCTTGGAAATGGCTTATGGACAAGAAGCCTCTGCTGTTGAGGATCGAAGTGCTGTACCGTTTACCATGTCAAAAGTACCGTCTGTCGGAGCCACTTATACGGGAACGACTGCCAACATTACATTTACGATGACAGAACCATATCCGGGACATCCGGACTATATGGGTGTGGGTGTGTTCTCTGGTACGTTTACGTCTGGTGATTTGACTGGAGAATCTTACGCTGGTTTCGTTTGCTATAATCATGGTCTGGCAAATCCGGGTATTAACGGATGGCCGGGTGCACCAACAACCGGTTCCTATTCCGCAAATTGTACCTCGGTGGATCTGGCAGCAGGAACGGCAACCTTTAATGTCACGATTGATACGGGCAATGCGACGTATCAGAAGTTTGGTGGCGTGGCAAAAATTGGTGTAAAACCACCAAAAGGCGGTTTAAGTGTTCAAAAAGTATCTGGCAATACTGGTATTACAAATAATAATTCGAATTACTCGTTACAGGGTGCGACTTATAAGATTTATAACAGTGTCGGAACTCATGTGAAAACAATTACTACAGATGCGAGTGGTGTGGCATCAACCGAAAATTCCGATTTAGATGCAGGAACCTATACCGTACGAGAAGCAACCGCGTCGGCTGGTTATGATTTGGATACAAATACCTATACAGTCAATGTAGCTGGTGGTTCGACGGCAGCCGTTAATCGAGTTACGTCAACAGAACCACCGAAGACAGGAACCATTAACTTGATTAAGTCTTCTTCAAATCCAGATATCACGAATGGAAGTAAGTGTTATTCCTTAAAAGGTGCTGTCTATGGTGTATATACGAATGCCGCATGTACACAAAAATTTGGAGAAATCACAACGACAACAGATGATGGACGTGGCTCAATCGAAAACTTACCTTTTGGAACGTATTGGATTAAAGAAATCAAAGCTCCAAAGGGATATGCACTGGATAAAACCGTGTATCCGAATGCTCAGGGTGTTTCTATTAAACCTTCGTCTAATAACAAGGTGACTACGATTGAAATTCGTACCAAAGATAAACCTCTCAATGACCCTGCTGGTATTGAAATTTCTAAGATTTGGGATGGGGATAAAACGGATACAATTCCATCACTGGAAGGTACTCAATTTACGATCTGTTATTATGATGACTTCTTCACCAAAGACAATTTGCCAGACTATGATTCTTATCAGTCTACGGCTAAACGTAAATGGGTGATTGAAGCAAAATATAATCAAAAGACTGGTAAATATATTGCGGCATTGACAGACACCTATTTGGTGAAAGATCTTAGTGATGAGTTGTTTAAAGATGGTGGTATTCCAACTATCCCATTAGGTACGATATCTATTCAAGAAACAAAAGCAGCTCCGGGATATACGTTAGAGGGTGAATTCACTGATGAACATGGAAACAAATTCTCTCCAACAGAGAAATATGTTTCTCAAATTAAATCAGAAAATGATATGGTTACAATTCAAGGTGGTAACAAGTATTCTTCTGAAGATACTCCTGTTTATGGACGCATCAAGCTGAAAAAACTGGATTCCGATGGAAAAACACCATTACCACAGGTACAATTTGAAATTCGCAATAAAGCTGGTGACTATGTCACAACAAAAACAACGGATTCAAACGGAGAAGTTCTCTTCTCGGATTTATATCCTGATGTATATACCATTACTGAGGTGAAAACCCCAGATGGACATACCTTACTGAAAGAACCAATTGTTGTGAAAGTTCCAACATATGTGACCGAAGCAGATATTCAGAAATATGGAATTGATAAGAGCAAATGCATTTACGATCCAAAAACACAGAAATATCTGATTCATGACTTCACCTATGAAGTGACGAATCATTCAACTTTTTCAATCCCATCTACTGGTGGATTTACTACATGGATGACATTCGTACCTTTGATTGCAGGACTTGGCATTTTATTGTCATTAGGAATCTTTGGTTTCCGTTATCAGAAACGTAGAGGATAAAAACCGGCAAAAAAAAAGACCGTCATCGAATACTTGTTCGTTGACGGTCTTTCTATGTGTAGACGATTGTTCCCTTTATTTTATGATACGTATGATTCGTTCATAAGTTCTGTCAATAAATCAGGTATTCCTACGACATGTAAATTACCGATGCCTGCTATTTCCGCATCGATAAGTGTTTGGAATGTGTCTTCAATCAGTAAGCATTCTTTCAGCTTGATGTTATCTCGTTCTGCGAGATATCGGGTCATGTCCATAATAATAACAGGCGCTTCTTCCTCAATTTTCATTCGTTTGAAGCGTTCAGCCAGCTTTTCTGGATAATGTTCTTTGATAAATCTTTTTTTACTATTGTAAGAAAAGGAATTGTCATCGGCAGTTAAACAGAATATCTTTTTACATAACTTTTTATTTGTATGTAAGATATGTACAAATTTCTGCATTGTTTTTGGTGCGATGCAATCTTTATAGGGATGATCACTTATCACATTAAACTTAAGCCAGTCGTCATCTGTAAAACCACTCACATATTCTTCTTTATCAAAGTTTTTATATCTTGGAACTGAAAGGACGCCGTCAATATCAAAAAATATATATTTTATATTTGCTATTTTTTCTAACATCTTATCTTGTATCCTTTCCATAATTTGGTTCAACTGTTCACTTTTTCATGCACCTTTACCTCAATATTGATATTGACCATTTCACTTACTTCTTTCTTAATGCCTTCACGCAATGCGTCTCTAAATTCATACGTGTTAATCTTTGAACACACGATTCTATTGATATTGCTGTCGCTCAAAGCAGTTTTTACTTGTTTTGCAATTTCTTCTTGCATAACCTCTTTCGCCATTTCCTGTAACGTGTTTTTGTTAATCCCTGCTTCGTTTAACATTTGTCTGATTTCCTGTCTTAAGGCGATTTCTTCTACTCTCAAGTTTTCATCCTCCATCAAATCTTAATTTTTAGAAAAAATCAGAAGATATGCAACACATATCTTCTGACTTCATTGTGTTTATTTTCTTGCTCCACAGTTTGTACATTCATCATAAGCAGGACTATCCTGTACCCATACATCTTTATAGGTTGCTTCATGATGAATTGTTCCAGTCTGTACATCATCAGTGTAATAGCTATCACATCCATCGCCAAAGTCCTTCATTGTATGTTCTAAGGCTTCCTGTGTTGTTTTAAACTGTGCTCCACATCCATAACAAATTGCTCTTGTTTCATAAATTGGTTCATCCCAAGCTGGCTGGTCTACGACTTTATCATAATGACCAGTTGCATCATGGTGCTGCCAATGATGATCAACTGCAGGAATGGATTCTGTATAGGAATCACCACAAGAGCATGTATATGTTCTTGTTCCTGTGCTACTGCACGTTGGCTGTTTTGTTACTGATGCAGAATAACTATGCTTATGCTGTGGTTTCTCTGTCTGTCCACCATTATCTGGCTTAGACGGCTTATTATTGGAATTTCCATTGTTATCCGGTTTGGACGGCTTGTTGTTGGTATTTCCATTATTGTCCGATTTAGACGGAGTTGATGGTTTATCGTTCTTATTAGAATCATTCTTATTGGAATTGTTCTTCTTTGAATCGTTGTCATTTTTATCTGACTTGTTCTCGTTATTGTCTTTGTTAGTCTCTACTTTCACGTTCTCTACTTTTTGGTCTGATTTTGTGTCTGATTCTTTATCATTTTTCAATTTATCGTTCTTCACTTCTTTTTTGCCTGTTACATCTGTTTTCTTCTTGTCCGCTTTTTTATCCGATTTTTCTGTTGTTTCTGTCTGCTTTTTTTCAGTTGTGCTTTTTTCGCTACTACAACTTACAGAGACACCTACAACCATAGTTGCAGTAAGCAAAATTGCCAAAAATTTTCCAATCATTTTTCCTCTCATAACTTTGTAACTCCTTTCAAATCTCCTCAATATCCTATAGACGCATTATTCAAGATTAAAACGGAAAATTAGTCACTTCTTTTTATTACTTATCAGCCACCAAACTCCTATTATCCATATTTGCTACATCATCTATTAATTGTTGTACTTGCTTCATTTCTTTAATTTTCTTCCATATTACATATGGAGCAACAAAAACTCCTACACATACAGATAAGAACCATTTACATCCAAAATAGATAAACCAACCGACCATCGGTAAGGACAAAAAAATATCCGGTGTGATTTTATTTAAAAATCTCCATCCAAACGGAACCCCCGCACTCAGTAACGCAATCTCCAAAACACTACTATACAAACTCCCTGTCGTTGAAAAAAGATACGGGAAAAATACCGCCGATGCCACTCCCAACAAAATATCTGTTATTAATGAACCCCTTACGTTCGACTTTCTTTGAATCAAACCGTCTCTATAACATCCAACACACTGCGGTGGCTGAATTACTGATGCACAAGTTGAACACAAAGACTTTCCACAAATATTACACGTTGCTACCGCATCTACATCATTATGATACGCACATTTCATTTTACTTCTCTCTCCTTTTCGTTGGTACTTTCATTACCTCTTTTATCGTTTTTCTTTCATATGGACACAATAACCCCAAATCTTACTTGCTCTTTAGTGGGTATTCTTGGACTTATTATAATTCCCCCCTTTATAAAATATTTTTCTTACTCACATCAAGCAAACATAATTTTAAACTATATGAGCAATATATAGCCTATATAGTTTATTTTATAATAGCAAATCAGCCTATACAATTCAAGTATAATTAAATTATATAGGCAGGTGGGAACTTACAAATATGAATTACTATGAAATCGGACAACGTATACGAAAATTTCGGAAAGCTTATAATTTTTCTCAAGAACAACTAGCTGAAAAAATAGGAATCTCAACAACACATATGAGTCACATTGAAACTGGAAACACAAAATTAAGTCTTTCCGTTTTTGTCAAAATAGCAGATGCTTTATCAGTACAGACAGACGAACTTCTATATGATATTCCTCAAATCAACAGAACTCTTATAAAACATGAATTAACGGAATTACTCGATTCTTGTTCAAAACAAGATTTGTATATACTTGTAGATGTAATAAAAACTCTGAAATCCTCTCTGGATAAATACAAACATTAAATGAAAATATTGAAACAAAAATAATCAAGGGGATAAAACCAAAAGACTGGTCTTATCCCCTTGTTATCATTATATCGTTTTTCTCCCTGTCAATCCCCACTTACTGCGTAAGTGCCTACCGGTAAAGGGTTGACAGGTTGGGGCACTTTTGGGGCACCTTTACATAATAAACTGTAACAATTTATAAAAAGTCAAAGTGTCAGAAATGCCGTATTTGCGGGGTTTCTGACAACTTATAACAACATATAATCAAGCAACATAGCCACTCATTCCTTTAGATAACTATAAAACAACGAAACCCGTTAGCCGAAAGGTTAACGGGTTTTCGCTGTTCCTGCATCTCCCCAAAATGCTTTTTGGACAAATTCGGGGCAAATTTTTCTAAAAGAATATCTGTTGATTTTATTCTTTAAATAATATCTTCCTATAAGTTTTGCAACTTTTCCATTTCTGATTTTGCTTTGTTGTCTGTAAGTTGTATTGGCTTATTACAATCTCCTTCTGCATTTGATAATACTAACATAATTTTCATAGCTGCCACTTATATTTCAAATTATTTGCATATATGGATTCTGACAAAATATCTTGTCATGCAAACAATGTGTTTGATAAAATAAGACGAGGCACTACATGAGAATGGTAGGCGGTTAGTCCTTCAACAGGGGGACTGAACCCTCTGATTACATAGAAATCTTGCATGCAGGAAATCTGGGAAAGGAGGGCTTGACTTATGAGCGATTTTGAAATGCTCTCCATCGTACTAATGATACTTAGTATTATTGTAACGATTCTGATTGCATATATTAATCAATCAAAAAAGTAACCGCCCCTCAGCCAAAGGATTGCGGTTACTTTTTTGTAACTTTGTAAATATGTAAACATTTCAAACTGTTTTCGGACTTTTTAACACATTATAATACTATATAAATTAGTTCAATAGTACCTATTTCCTCTTTAGATAACTATTTTTCTTTCATCAAAACTGAAGAGTCAGCGAAACTGCCTTTGAATTTGAACTGTTTAGAAACCATGTTCCAGACACATGAATTGTCACACAGACAATGTCTGAGAGTTTGATGTATTTCCTCTATACTACACGCTTTATTATGTCCCGCAGAAGTTACTTGATTTCTACGGGACATTCTCTTACTTTCTGGCAAAATGTATCTGCCGCAATTCCTCTACATCATCGCAGATCGGATGCAACGGACACAGATCGCAATCCAGAATAATATTTTTCAAAATATGGTCAAATGCATTTGTGATCTCATCCACCTTTTTCCCCTGTGCGATGAGCTGGTCCATCACCGGAAGCTCCCGTGTGATAAACAGAATCTGGACATGCTTTGCCTGAAATTCTTCCTTATATCTCTGAATCATCAGATTGCCGACCGTTGCAAAATCCAATCCTTTTTTGACTGCTTTTTTACTCACTCGAACCTGCTCTTTTTGATCCATGCTGGACGACAGCATCATATACCCTTCCGGAATGATCTTAAATTTTGCAAATTCCAGCTTTTTGATCCGCTGGTACGCTTTATCCTGGTCTTCAATCGGATCTATCTGAATCCATGTGATCCTGGTAAACGGGACACTTTTTTTGATTTCCGGAAGATCCGGTCCATATAAAAGGATCTGATCTTCCGAAATCAGTTCTTTTGAAGAGGTCACTGCCTGATAGCAGGTAGAAGGCTGAGAACGGATTCCCAGTTCAAATGCTACTTCTTTTTGGAGAAGAAATTCATTCTCTTTCAGTAAATTCCATGATTTTGCATGATTTCTGTTCAACTCTTTTGCCGGAAAAGGCTTCAGTAATTCTCTTGTCTTCTCAATAACTTTATCATATACCTGCATAACTAAATGTGATCCTCTACTTTTTTCGTCTCATGATAATGAAGCAGCTTGTCATAAATAAATTCGATCAGCTTGGAATCTGCATTGGTCATATAGATGGTAAACAAAACCGCTGTCACTGCACTCACGGCAAGAAACACTTTTGCAAAAAATCTGACTGTTTTTTTCATCCGGATCGCCCCTTCCTTATAAGTCTAATCCCTTTTGTCTCGCATATTCTGCCGCTCCGAGCGCACCCATCAGCTGTGGATCGATCTTAAGTTCTATGACCTTCATACGGAGCACCTTCTCAATCGCTGCTTTTAATCCTTGATTTTTCGCACATCCGCCCGTCAGTGTGATCGCATCTTTCGCTCCGGCTTTTTTCGCCATTACAAAACAGCGTTTTGCAACTGCCTGCTGAATTCCTGCCGCAATTTCATTCTGCGGTTTTCCTTCTCCGACCAGTGTGATAACCTCAGACTCTGCAAATACCGTACACTGTGCCGTGATCGGAATCACATTTTCCGCTGTAAGACTCAGCTTCGAAAATTCTTCCAGAGACATCTCGAACGCATTCGCCATGGATTCAAAGAAACGCCCTGTACCGGCCGCACATTTGTCATTCATCGCAAATGTTTTCACCGTTCCGTCCGTATCAACCGCAATTCCTTTTACATCCTGTCCGCCGATATCAATGATCGCCCGCACCGACGGATCTGTCACATGCACACCCATTGCATGACAGCTGATCTCGGAAATATTTTCATCTGCCTGCGGTACTTTGTTTCGCCCGTATCCGGTTCCGATCAGATACGTCAGATCGGAAATCTCCTTCAGACCGGCATCCGCGATCGCCTGATCCAGCCCTGCCTTGGCGCTCTGCGCACTGTTGATCTTACTCTTGATCGTATTTGCTGCAACGATTGCCCCGTTTTCATCCAAAATCACCGTTTTCGTATAGGTCGAACCTACCTCACATCCCCCGAAATATTTCATCTTTTTCCCTCCTTACCAGGTCAGTTCATCACTGTAATCCAGATAGGTCGGATCCAGTGGTTCTTCTCTGAATACCGTTAACATATATTTGTTCACTGCATCGCGCATTGCTTTTCTGGACACAGTTCTCGGATCCATCAGGTCATGCTGTACCCAGATCAGATGAATACCCCGCTCTCTTGCCTGATCTTCAAACAATCCGTGAAGACCGCCAAAGTTTTTGCAGGAAACATGATCGTACATGATCACAATATTCGCATTAAATTTCTCACACATTTTCCAACATTCATCCAATGCATTGACATATCCGCCATTGCTGTGCGAACGCATCATCATCCGCTCGTATGCCATTGCCATATCTGTAAGTGCTTGTTCTTTATCTCCGATGTGATAGAAATGATAGCTCAACATACTTTCCATATCGACCAGTGTACGGATTCCCCATGTATGTTCTGCCCAGGTCGTAAAATGTGTATAATAATGTGCCGGACAGCACCATACGATCGCACGGTATTTATAATCTCTTCTGTCTGCTTCCCGGTCCTTTTCATATCCTTTGAGCATCATCTTTGTCACTTTTTCATCCTGCTTTGTCATAAACGGATCTAGACAGGCCGCAGTCTGGAATTCATATTCCCTCTGCAGGGACAGCGCACTTCCTATCACCTGCGGATATGGGGTACAGTTTACATCCCATTTATCCAGCATACACTGCGTTGTCTTATTATATTCCTCTGCCTTTTCCCAGAATGCATCCCAGTCCCATTTCACATGGTAAGTTTCTTCAATAAAACGGATACAGTTTTTCAGATCTTTTACTGCATAAGCATTCGTCTCCGGTTCATTAAACCGCTGCGGCGGGGTCAACGTAAAGCTCGGCAGTTTTTTCATATAGCGATCCATAAACAGAGCCGCGCCGAGAGATCCGTCACACGGCATAGAACTTGTGATAAAAGAACTTCCTACCTGCGGATAATCATCCACGATCGCACATCCAACTTCAGCGGACGGAAGAGGACACACATCAGCTGCAAGCCCCATACGCTCTGCTGCATCTACGTACATAATATTTGCATTCTGGTCCACCTCTCCAGGCAGGCAGACCGGTGACATGGCAATATCGATCCAGTCCAGCATCGGAAAACCTGCCATAATGATCGACGGGGTCATCTCGTCAAACATCACCGTCTTTGCACGTAATTTTGCAGCCTGTTTATTATTTGGTGAATTGAGATTCTCATCTCGTTCAATGATCTTGGCGATCACATCTACCGAGTTATGTACCACTCCGTAAAACTGTTCCTGCGTATAACGGAGCTGTTTTCCGCGCAGCCCCAGCTTATGGCGATCCAGCATATTCGCCACCGTCAGATAAGAAGCCATCCACGGGTAACGCACAAAAGATTTCGTCAGAGCCACCGGATGCTTTCCAAGTGTCACTGCCATATATCCATATACCTTCAGCCAGGAGGCAAAATCATACGCTGTATCTCTTACCCCTTTCCACTCCCTCTGGTTCAGAGAACGGTACCCTTCCGTATAGTAATCTCCAAGCCCTTCATTATGCAGCTTTACCCTTGGTTTTGCATAATGCCTGACATCCTTTACAATCCCCGGAAGTGCTTGTTTCAACTTCTGGATTTTTGTTCCTCGTCTCATTTTCCGGCCTCCTCTCTGCGCGCTTTGATCTTCTTGATTTCCAGACTCTCCACAAATGCCTGTACCCGGGTTCGAAGCTGTCCGCTTGATTTTGCCTGATACGGCCGGTCAATTGATAAGGTCGGTATCTTATATTCTTCGGCAAGAACATGACTCTGCAGTGTTCTCTCAAAAGACCAGTAGGAACAGAATTTCATCTGCTCATAAATAATACCGTCTGCATGATATTCCTCCACCAGTTTCGCCGCCTGATCCTGTCTGTACTTGATCTTATTTGGCGTGACATACCTCGGACAGGAGGTCTGATCAATATTGATCCGCACAATCTGAGTGAGCACATCCTCCGTATCATTTAATACAATTTCCTGACGGCCCGGGATCGATCCATAGCAGAACCGGTCTGCGGCAACATAAGCACCGCTGTCTTCCACCAGTTGGATCATATCCGGATCATCGATCTCTCCGCCCACGATCACAACTCTTGCACGGAATTTTGATTTTTTATCCGGCTCCCTGTGTTTGAGTTCCTCCAGTGTTTCATACAATTTATCCAGGATCAGATCTTTTGGACAGACATAGGTTGCAAGAACAATCTTGTGAAATTCTGCGCCTGTGATCACCGGATTTTCTGCTTTTCGCATTTCTCCCATCTCAGAAATGATCCTGCAGATCTCATTATGCTTCTCCACAGCTTTTCTCATCGCCGCATCGGATATATCCGTTCCATACCGTTCATGCAGCGGTTCCAGCACCTTTCTTCGCAGCTGCTCTACCACATGCTCCACCGTGATCTCTTCATCTTTTCCCGGCACATCCACATAGCTGATAAAGAAATTCTTTTTCTCTTTCCCCTGGATCTCCAGCAGTTCCATATTTTCGTAACACCGGTTCATGCATTCACAGATATCAACCCCGGCAATCGCATCCAGAAACTGAAATCCGCCCTCGATCGCCCGTTCCAGCAATGCTCTGGAAAATTCGCAGGCACTGCTTGCCAGATAATACGTTGCAATCTCTGTAGAACCCATATACGGAGCCCGTAGTCTGACAGAAAAACAGTGATCCAGATTCAGCAGCACTTCCGGGATATGAAAACAGGTGTACCCAACAGCGACCCGGTTCTCCTTCTGCGCTTCCCGGACCAGATCGTTACAGGCACTGTCCAGTAACTTTTCAAAATAGATCATATGTTTTAGATCTTTCATAACAGCCCTCCTGACACTTACGGCAGAATGCCGAACTTCTGCATTGCATCCCGCACATTGACTACCACAGGTGATTCTTCTGGAAGCTCCATAATGCTGCGTCCTTCAAAATCATACAATGCCAGTTTTTTGTCTGACGGGATCGCTGCCAAAAGCTCCAGACCTCTGGTATCCAGTCTTTCGATCATCGCCGGGTCCTCCACCCGGTTCACGATCAGACCGATGCGGTCATATTTCACCAGCTCCATTGCAACATTTTCAATTGTCTTGATGACTTCCAATCCCTTTTTGCTGGTATCCGAGATCAAAAGCAGATGGGTCACTTTCTCCATTACACGGCGGTTGATCTGCTCAATGCCTGCCTCTCCGTCAATGACCACATAATCAAACTGCTCTGAGATCATCGTGATCACTTCTTTTAAATATGAATTGATGCGGCAATAACATCCGACTGACTCCGGACGTCCGATTGCAAGAAACGCAAAACCTTCTTTTTCGACGATTGCCTCTGCGATCTTATACCTGGACTCAGACAACAATTCCATTGCTTCCTTTGTATTTCCATCCTCCACATTCGCAACAATTTCGTTTCGAATGTCATCCAGCGTCAGTTCCGGCTCAATTCCCAGTGCTGTAGCCAGACCAATCGCCGGATCTGCATCAATGGCAAGGATCTTTTTCTCCGGAAATTCCTCAACCAGAAGCTTTACAAGAGCTGCGGAAATAGAAGTTTTTCCCACACCCCCTTTTCCGGTCAATGCAATAATTTTTGTCTCTCTGCTCATACCGTTTTTCCTTTCCTTTAAATCCGCACCGCAAGGTGATATGCACCACGCACCGCTTCCAGTACTCTTCCCGCACGGCTGCTGTCACCGATGTTGTACATTTCTTTTGCCAGATGTTCTTCCCCTGCTTCGAAGAAAAAGGTCTCATCCGCTTTTCCGCCCATTGCCAACACGATCAGATCTGCCGGAATCTTTTTCTCAACAATCTCTTCCTTGATCGTCTTCTCCATCGGATTCGGAATATTCGGAGGAAGCAGTGGCTGCCAGGTATTATAAGGATCCGGCACGGTAGAAGACTGATTCTGTTCTACATAAACACCATCTTTGGCAAGTGCTTTGACTTTCGTACAGTTAAACAGCTGCACCCCTGCTTTTTCCAGATAATGCAGTAAATGTCCTCTATTTGCAGTGCAGACTCCCGTCATAAAATGCGGCATCATTTCCAGAACCGTAACATGTTTTCCATATTCATTCGCCAGCCAGTGCGCCGTCTCACAGCCTACCACTCCACCGCCTACGATCAAGATATTTTCTGCACCTTCTGCCTTTTCCGGATGCTCCAAAAGCTCCGTTCCAAGGATCAGATTCGCCTCTTCCCTGCCTTCAAACGGAGGGAAAATTTCCTTTGTTCCATACGCAAAAATAACGGAATCATATGCTTTTTCTTTCAAAAGTTCTGTTGTCACAGTTGTATTCCTATGTACTTCCAGCTGATATCGCTCCTGACAAAGCTCCATCTGTTTTTCAAGATATGCAAGATAATTGCGCAGGTCGAACTTAATCTTCGGAATGCTTCCAACTGCAATCTTTCCGCCTAATTTCTCTGATTTTTCATACAACGTGACATGGTGTCCCCGTTTTGCTGCGATCAGCGCAAAGGTAACTCCTGCCGGGCCTCCTCCTACAACGGCAATCTGTTTCTTTTTCTCAGCCGGTGTAAAGGACTCAGGAAATCGTTCTTCAAAACCAGTTCTTGGATTCACAGCACACTGTGGATGACCACCCAGGATAAACTCGTTAACGCAGCCTTCCTGACAGCCGATACACGGTCTGATTTCTTCTACATTTCCTGCAAATGCCTTGCTGCACCAATCCGGATCTGCGAGCAGCGGTCTTGCAAGCATCACCATATCGCAGTCTCCATCCCGGATTGCTTTCTCTGCAATATCCGGATACCCCAGTTTTCCGACTGCAACAACCGGCACATCTACTCCGGCATTGGATTTGATATTATTTCTGCGGAAAAATTCCTTCGCGATTCTGGACATATCAAGGAAGCAGCCAGCAGGCATTCCCTCCGGCGGATGCGGCAGCCACCAGTTGTCATAGCAGCCCAGATCCACATCAAACAGATCCACTCCTGCACGGACCAGCTTTGCCATATAATGCAGAGTATCCTTGATCGTTCTTCCATTTTTAAACCGCTTCAAACTGCTGACTTCATTCATCCGATCCTGATAGGTCTCATTCAATGCCAGCGACAGGTCGATCCGGTACATGATCGGGAAGGAATCTCCCGCTCTCTTTCGAATCTCACGGATGATATCCAGCCCAAACATTTCATAATCTTTATAACGTCCCATCTTTCTTCTGTTGAATGCCGGATTTGTCATCTGTTCCAGCAGATATCCTTCATGCCCATGCAGATAGATACCGTCTAACCCCATCTCTTTGGCATCTGCTGCCGCCTGCCCACAGTTTTTTACAATTTTTTTCAAATTTGCATCCGTCAGCGGAATGCATGGGAGCTGTGGAATATAAAAGCTTGGATTTATGGATGCGGACACCGGAATCTGATGTTTTGTCATCACACAAGTCGGTGGTCCTACTCTTCCAAGTCCCGGTGTAATCTGAATAAAGATTTTACTTCCATACGCATGTACCCCCTGCGCCAGGTCTCTCCAACCTGCAAACACCGTTCTCGCATGATCGATCCTCGGAAACAACGACAGATCATCCACCTCGGTCACTGTCGGGTCTATTCCATGGCTGACCGGGATCAGCCCTGTTGTCAGAAGCCCGGTTCCGCCCTTTGCACGGGCAAAAAAGTACTGAAGCATCTTGTCATTGGGACGGCCTGACTCCTCACACATATTCAGGTTCCCCATCGGTCCCATTACCACACGGTTTTTGATCATGGTCCTATTCACCTGAATCGGAGAAAACAATGCCCGATACGGATACAGTTCTTTCGTCATCGCCCCGGAACTCAGCCTGCAGTTTTCTTTTTCCTGCTTCACCCAATCCCCATAGGTCTCTTCCAGTCTGACTAGCTTTTCATCGCATTTCAATGTTTTTGCACCTCCTGTCTTACGACATCTTTCGCCCAAATTAATATTGAGCATTTTGCACTAAAATTATATTTCAATTATATCATTTCAGTGCAAAACAAACAACTAAAAAAGACCCGAAAGGGCACATATCACTTCCACTTTCAGATCTTCTCTGTTATTTATGTATCATCTCCATATATGGCAGTACTTCATATCCTGCTTTTTTATAGACATGAACTGCTCTTTCATTTTCTTCTTCCACTTCCAGGCGAACCACCACGTCTGCATACTTCTCTTCTATATATTCAAAAAACTTACTTCCGATACCAAGTCCTCTGCTTTCCGGCTTCATATACAGATCTTCGATCCAGACACACTGCTTTCCAAACTCTGTGGAAAAACTCTTGGCTGCCATGGCATATCCCAAAAGCTGCCCGTCATTTTCAAATACATATCCTTCCAGATATGGACTCCCTTCTATGCATGTTCGGATATCATTCTCAAAAATCTCATCCGATCCATTACTCTGCACTGCGGGAGATGCGTAAAATACCCGCATCATATCCAATACTTCCTGTTTATCCTGTTCCATCATATTTCTAATTGTAAATTCCATCACTGTCCATCCTTTTCTTTATTCTGCCAATGCACTCTTATGCCGTTTCAGATATTTCCCGTCCCCTTTTTTACCTAAGAACTGATTCTCTTTCACGATCACATGCCCTCTCTGCATGACCAGTTCAATCTCACCTTTCACTGCCATCCCCTCATAACAGGTATAATCTACTGCACTATGCATATCCGCATGTGTCAGTATGCGCTCTTTCTCCGGATTTAAGAGAATCAGATCCGCATCGGATCCAGGCAGCAGAGTTCCCTTCTGCGGATATAATCCATACATCCGACTAGGATTCGTACACAGATAATGCACCATCTGCGGCAGTGTGATCCTGCCTTTCATCACACCCTCAGAAAACAAAATGCGCATCCGCTCTTCAACTCCCGGTGCACCGTTTGGACAGGCTGTAAAATCCTGCGCTCCTGCCTGCTTTTCTTTCCCAAAGTGAAACGGGCAGTGATCTGTTGCCACAACATCGATCACACCATCCTTTAATGCCTGCCATAATGCATCCTGATCCTCTTTTTTGCGAAGCGGCGGAGACATGATCGCTTTCAGCCCTTCCTTAGGATCTTCATACATCTCATCCGTGAGAGTCAGATATTGCGTACATGTTTCCACTACAAAATTCTTCTGACGGGATGCCCGCGCTTTCATAACCTCCATCAGCCCTTCTTTGCTGGACAAATGTACAATATACAGCGGTGCATCACCTGCCATGGCTGCCAGATGCAGCAGACGGTCCACTGCCTCTGCTTCACAGCGCGCCGGTCTGCTGAGCGGATGATACTTTGGCTCTGTACATCCTGACTCCCGGTATGTCTTCCTAAGATAATTGATCACACCATCATTCTCACAGTGCACTGCGATCACTATCCCGTCCTTTTTTGCTTCTTTGAGTACTTGGAAAATCTCTTCATCAGTCAGCATGTCATCATATGTCGTATATACCTTAAAACTTGTAATTCCATCATTTTCGGCAATCTCTTTCATCTCCCCCAGTATGGATGCATTGACATGCTGGATCACCCCATGAAATCCATAATCAATGACTGATTTCCCATCTGCCAGACGATGATATTCTTCCACCTGATGCCACAGGCTGCATCCCTTCGGGCCGAACGCCATGTGATCCACGATCGTCGTTGTACCGCCACAGGCTGCTGCCACCGTTCCATCATAAAAATCATCCACTGCACGATACTTTCCTGCCTGCAGATCCATATGCGTATGTACGTCCACACCCCCTGGGATCACATATCTGCCTGTGGCATCGATCACCTCGGCATCCTCCTCTTCCAAAACTGTTCCTATGGACTTTATTTTTTCATCTTCAATCAGAATATCCCCCCGAAATACCTGCGACTCTGTTGCGATCATACCATTTTTTACTAATAATTTCATAGGACTCCTCCTTTTTTCCGGCATTTCTATCTGTTCATTTGATATTTATAGAATACCCTTATCAGCACATGAATTCAACCTGATTTCTGAAATATTTTCAGATATCTAAATTTCTTTTAGCTTCTGTTTTCTTTTTATGATATAATTAACGAGCAACGAATCATGATATTATAGAAGACAATTACACATTTATCAGGAGAGGATGTAAACAATGGGATACTCTTTAGATCTATTAAAACAAATTGCACACGGACTTGCACAACAGTTCGGTGATTCCTGCGAGATTGTAATCCACGATGTACGCCATGGAGTCGAAAACACAATCTTATATATTGAAAACGGACATGTCACTGACCGAAAATCCGGTGACAGTGCATCCAATGTCGTACTGGAAGCAATCAAAGCCGATCCATCCACACTGCAGGATCAGTACGCTTATCTGACAAAAACAAATGATGGACGCCTGCTGAAGTCTTCAACCTTTTATATTAAGGACGAATCCGGAACGCTTGCCTATATTTTTTCCATCAATTATGATATTACCGCACTGGCTGCAGCGGATCAGTTCCTGCAGTCCTTTATCCAGACACAGAATCCCGCTGAGCCATCCGCTTCCCGCAGTGCGACTCCTCAGATTACGCACAATGTCACTGAGCTTCTGGATACCCTGATCGAACAGGCTATCTCTAATATCGGAAAACCGGCAGCACTGATGACAAAAGATGAAAAAGTCAGAGTAGTTCAGTATTTAAACGATGCCGGCGCTTTTCTGATCACGAAGTCCGGAGATAAGGTAGCTTCTATACTCGGCATCTCAAAATTCACATTATATAACTATATGGATGCCGGTAAATAAAAAATCCGCTGAAAGTGCATCGTTGAAACACTTTCAGCGGATTCTGATTATACTTCCATCTTGCTCTGCATCCATTCGTATAAATCCTGATATACCTGCTCCCGATCTGTTTCATTTAAAATCTCATGTCGGTCTCCGGCATACAGCCGCAAAGTCACATCCTGTATTCCAGCCGCCCGATACTTCTCATAGATTTTTCTGACACCTTTGCCGAATCCTCCGACCGGATCGTCCGAACCGGACACCATAAAAATCGGCAACGTCTTCGGTATCATATAGATGCTTTCTCGCTTCTGCGTCTGCTGAATTCCGCAGAACATCTGATAGTAGGCATTTACTGTAAATACAAACGAACACAACGGATCGGAAACATACTGATCCAGCTTTTCCGTATCACTGGTCACCCAGTCGGCCCTCGTCCTTGCCGGCTTGAATTTTTTACAGAAAGGTCCATTCACCATCTTGTCTACCAGCCTGCTTCGATAATGCCATCCTTTTAAAACTGCCAGTATCCTGCACAGATTTTTTCCAAGCTTGAGTTCCGTCTTATTCTGCTCTGACATGGTTCCCATAATGATCGCTCCACTGAGTCCATTACCATACATCTGAATATATTGTCTCAGCAGAGACGATCCCATGCTGTGCCCAAGCATAAAATAAGGCACGTCCGGGTATTTTTTCATCGTCCGCTGTCTCAATGTATGTAAATCTCCAAGAACACATGCATTTCCATATTTTTCATTAAAAAATCCATACTCTGACTTACTCTGTACTGACTTTCCATGTCCCAGATGATCGTTGCCGACTACATAAAATCCTTTTTCGCAGAGATATTCTGCAAATTCCGAATATCTGTCAACATACTCAACCATCCCGTGACTCAACTGCAAGACTGCCTTTACCTGTCCTTCCGGTTTCCATTCAATTGTATGAATCTCTGTATTTCCATCTTTGGATGGAAAGTAAAATTCATCTTTCATCTTTCTCTCTACCTGTCATCTAATTTTATATATTCCCGATGCGGCGCTAACGGCTTATATGCCGGACGAATAATCTTATCCGCATTCTTCAGCTCTTCCAGCCGATGCGCACTCCATCCTACAATACGTGCAGCCGCAAAGATCGGTGTATACAGTGATGGTGGAAGATTCAGCATACTGTACACAAGACCACTGTAAAAGTCCACATTCGCACTGACACCTTTGTAAATCTTGCGCTTCTCAGCGATTACTTCCGGAGCCATATGCTCTACCTTCTCATAAAGCGCATACTCTGCCTCGCAGCCTTTCTCCTGTGCAAGCTGCTTTACAAACGCACGAAATACATCTGCACGAGGATCAGAAATGGAATAAACCGCATGCCCCATTCCGTAGATCAGACCTTTTTTATCAAAGGCTTTCTTATCCAACAGTGCTTCCAGATACTGACGGATCTGCTCTTCATCAGTCCAGTCTGTCAGTGTTGCCTTCATATCCTCAAACATCTGTGTCACTTTTACATTCGCACCGCCATGCTTCGGTCCTTTCAGGGAAGCCATCGCTGCTGTAATCGTAGAATACGTATCGGTACCGGAAGAAGTAACTACATGAGTCGTAAAGGTGGAGTTATTACCACCGCCATGATCCATATGAAGCACAAGTGCCATATCCAGGATCTCTGCCTCAAGCGCTGTATACTTTCTGTCTTCACGAAGCATCATCAGGATATTCTCCGCTGCGGAAAACTCCGGATGAGGCGCATAAATATAAAGATCCTCACCTCTTCTGTAATTATATGCATGGTAGGCATATACCATAAACATTGGGAACTGACTGATCAGATTCAGACACTGACGAAGTACGTTCGGAATCGAAATATCATCCGCTTTGTCATCGTATGTATACATACTCAGGATATAGCGGGAAATGTTGTTCATCATATCACTGCTCGGCGCTTTCATGATTACATCCCGTACAAAGTTCGGCGGAAGTGTCCGGCGCTCTGCGATCATGGCACGAAATTCATCCAGCTGCACCTTTGTCGGAAGCTCTCCAAACAAAAGGAGATATGTTGTCTCTTCAAATCCCGGGTGCTCTGCTTTTAAAAACCCGCCGATCAGCTCTTTGATATTATATCCACGGTAGTAGAGGCTTCCTTCACACGGAACTTCTTTGCCGTCTACGACTTTGGTATTTACAATATCTGAAATGTTAGTCAGACCTGCAAGTACACCTTTTCCATTTAAATCACGAAGACCTCTCTTCACCTCATACTTGGTATACAGTTCTTTGTCAATCGCTGTATTCGTCTCACAAATATGTGCCAGCTCCTGAATCTTGGGTGTATTTTCAAAAATGATGTTCTCAATGTCTCTCTGCATATAGCCTCTCCTTCCGTCATTTGTTTTATATTTCTTTATTATACTAAAGATTTTGCTCCTATACAATTAACTGTGTATTAAATATTTATGAACTATTGCTGTTTATTCTGTTTGGACCTGCACAGAAATCATTACACGATTTGATCACTTAAATAGTTCGCAAGCTCTGCAAATTCTTCCAGAGTCAGGGCTTCTCCACGGATACTCGCGCCTCTGCCGAGATGTCCGATCGCCGCTTCGATCTGCTCCTTCGTAAAATCCAGTTCCGGTGAATTCTTCAGGCCATTCGCAAGCGTTTTTCTTCTCTGATTGAACGAAGCCCGGATGATCCGAAACATCAGTTTTTCATCTTTTACCTGCACCGGTGGTTCTTCATATCTGTCAAGACGGATGACTGCAGAACCGACCTTCGGGCGCGGCATAAAACAGTTCGGCGGTACATTGGCTACAATATATGGTTTTGCGTAATACTGGACCGCAAGTGACAGCGCTCCGTAATCCTTCGTTCCCGGTCCTACCTGCATCCGGTCTGCTACTTCTTTCTGAACCATGACTGTAATACTCTTCATTGGAATATGATTTTCAAACAATCCCATGATGATCGGAGTCGTAATATAATATGGAAGATTTGCCACAACTTTGATCGGCTTTCCTTCGTTCTCCCGTTTTGCAAGCTCAGCAATATCCACTTTTAACACATCCTCATTGATGACCTGCACATTGTCATAGCCATCCAGAGTATCCTCCAGAATCGGAATCAGTGCCTTATCTATCTCTACTGCCGCTACCTTTCCCGCAGCGCATGCCAGATACTGTGTCATCGTTCCGATTCCCGGTCCGATCTCCAGCACAAAATCATCCTTCGTGATCTCTGCAGATCCAATGATCTTATCCAGTACATGCGTATCTATCAGGAAATTCTGTCCGAATTTTTTCTGAAACACAAAGTTATACTTCTGAAGCACCGCGATCGTATTCTGCGGATTTCCAAGTGTTGGTTCTTTCATCTGCACACCTCTTTCTCTACTTTTTGAAACGATATAATTTTTTTGCATTTTCTGTTGTCTGTCTTACAACCTCTTCGTAAGAAATTCCCTTTAATCCTGCGATCTCTTCTGCAACATACACAAGATTCAGGGAACTGTTACGTTTTCCACGATTCGGAACAGGAGCCAGATACGGGCTGTCCGTCTCAAGAACCAGTGACTCCAAAGGGATCTCCTGCACCACTTCTTTTAATTTCTTTGCATTTTTAAAGGTTACGACACCACCGATTCCAAGATAAAATCCCATCTTTACATACTCTTTCGCCTGCTCCGGGGAATAGGAAAAACAATGGATCACACCGCTTAATTCTCCTGCATACTGCTTCATAATCTCCATCGTATCTGCGGCTGCTTCCCGGCTGTGAATGATCACCGGCAAATCCAGTTGTCTCGCAAGTTCCAGCTGCCGGATAAACCACATTTTCTGTAAATCCCGGTTCTCCTTATCCCAGTAATAATCCAGTCCGATCTCTCCGACAGCGACCATCTTTTCCCTGGCAAGCAGTTGTTCCATCCGCTTCATCTTCTCCTCGTCCAGTTCACCCACTTCGTCCGGATGTACCCCAATCGCACCGTAAATGAACGGATATCTGTCTGTCAGCTGCTCAATCTTGTCCCAGGACGCAATATCAGAACCTGCATCTACGATCAGCTCTACGCCATTTTCCCGCATAGAACCAAGCAATTCTTCTCTGTCTTCTTCAAACTGTCTGTCATCATAATGTGCATGTGTATCAAAAATCATCTGCATTTAACCTCTTTTCGCGGATATACGGAAAAAGGAGAGAATCTGTCTTGTTTTCTCTCCTCTTTCCTTACCGTTTTCTATTTAAAATAATACCATACTGCCTGAAAATGTTCAATGCAGGACTCTCAATTATCTCACATGATTTACGAAATCGGACGCACGTTTCTACAGATTATCAAAGATATCAAACTGAGTCAGGCATACTAGTATAGAATAAATTAAATTTCTACTATATATTTTGAGGATAATGTATGGTAAAATAGTGTTATCTAAGAAAGGATGAACACTATGAGAAAAACATATCTTCCTCTGTCAGATGAAGACAGAGATTACCTTAAAGCATTATCCAAAAAGAGAACCATTCAGGCACAAGTTGTGGACCGTGCCAGAATCCTTTTATATAAAGCCGATGGAATGACATTCCAGCAAATTGCTGATAAACTTGCCATTAGTACTGCAACGGTACGCCTTTGTATTTCGAAGTTTCAGAAAGGCGGTTTAGATGCTGCACTGTTTGATGTTCAGCGTCCTGGACGTCCATCGGAAATCACTGATGATGCAAAAGCATGGATGATTCATATTGCGTGTCAGAGACCGACAGAACTCGGTTATGCACAGGAATTGTGGACGTTGACCTCTCTCCACAAATACATTCAGAAACATGCAGAAGAAGCGGGATATCCAAGGCTTTCAACCGTTACCAAACCGTATATCCAGAAATTTCTTAAGGAACAGGATATGAAACCCTTTAAAATCAAATATTACTGTGAAAAACGGGATCCTGATTTTGAATCAAAAATGCATGAGGTTCTGTTGGTTTATAAGCAGATTGAAATGCAGTTTGATGAAAATGGTGATCTCATTGTTCCAGATGATTATAAACTGACGATTATGTGCGCCGATGTAGGAAACTGCATCCAGATCGTACATCTTTTGAACGGCTTCTACATAAGTCGTAAGATCTGTTGTCTCTTTTGCAAAGAGCCAAACAAACATTCCGGTTGCATCCCCGACGAAAAGTATATTTTTCTCTAAGTATAACACAGAAATGCCGCCTTGCGTATGTCCGGGCGTTTCATAAATTTTGAGTGTAATCCCACCGAGATCAAACACCGTTCCTTCCGAAACTGTCTGAAGCGTTCCCGTTCCACGGCTGCAATATTCTTCCAGATTAAATCCTTCCGGAAGTCCGTTATACGTCTCTCCGGTTTCGAAATTCATACTATTTTCCGCGCGTTTTGCATTATCTCTTCGCATCGCCGCCTCTGAATGTTCCTGACAAAGCGCAATATCTTTTTCACCGATATAACACACTTCTTCAAATTGTGCATTTCCTCCGGTGTGATCGCAGTGTCCATGCGTATTGATAATCACCACCGGCTTGTCTGTTACCGAGCGCACCGTCTGTTCCAGATTTCCAAAACCATATCCTGTATCGATCAACGCCGCCTGTTTGCTTCCGACAAACAGATAACAGAATACATTTTCCGGACTTCCGATCCGGTAATACCCATCTTGTTCTTCCACCTGATAATACATTCCAATCCCTCCCGCACACGGTTATATTACTGCTTGTAAAATGTTCCCTCTGATTGATTTATTCTACATCTAAAAGCTGTGCAAAATACTCGATCTTCACATCTGTTTTTTCATATCCGAACGCATCCCCCAGACCGACTGCCAACATTCCTGCTGCCTTTGCCGCGTCAATTCCTGCGTATGCATCTTCCACGACTACACAGTTTGCCGGATCTTCTCCTAAAAATTCTCCTGCTTTCAGGAAAACTTCCGGATCCGGTTTGGAATGTGTAATATTGTTTCCGTCTGAAATCGCATCGAACGCATTCAGCAATTCCACTTTCTCTAAAATAAACTTTGCATTTTTACTGGAAGAACCGATAGCAAGTTTGCAGCCACGTTCACGCAGTGTTTTCAAAGTCTCTCTTACCTCGTCCGATACGTCCGCCGGTGTCATTGTTGCCAACAGTTCCCGATATGTATTGTTTTTCTGCTCCATCAATTCCGCTTTTTTCTCTGCCGAAAGCGGCTCGCCTTCATATCGTTCCAGAATAATTTCCAGACTCTCTGCACGGCTTACTCCGCGCAGACGATTGTTGATCGTTTCGTCAAAATAAATTCCCATCTCATCTGCCATTTTCTTCCATGCCTGATAATGAAATTTATCTGTAAATACGATCACTCCGTCCAAATCAAAAATAAATGCCTTCATTCTCGTTTATCCCTCCTGTTTTCCATAAATTTTCATCAATTCTTCTTTTTCTATAAAAATGCTGACTCGCTTAAATCTTACACGGCAAAGTTTATCCGCTTTCGGATCCATTTCTACAAAAGGATGGTTCAACTGATCCTCGATCACAGCCGTTCCGGCAAATACTGCGTCCGCCAGACCGATAAACTCATCCACATAACTTTTTGCGATCGGATAGCCGTTGTGATTCGGAAGCAGCCAGTCGTACGCATCGTCAAGATCTTTTACACGCTGCATATTTGCTCGGAAATTCAGCATCCGCTCCCGTACATCATACGGCGCTTCCAGATTCTGGGAATTATCAAACATCATCACCTGTCCTACATCGATCTCGTCTCCGCAAAGCAGCAGCCGCGCTTTACGATCCAAGAAAAACAGACTGCTGTTGCAGTGTGCCGGCTTTACATCCAACACCTCGATCGTACGATTTCCAAGTTCGATCACCTCTCCGTCTTTCACATAGATTTTCTCGTAATCCGGATGCGGCAGTTTTGAAAGATCAAACGGAACCGCTCCCGGAGTTAATGTAGACGGCGCGTCTATCTTCTCACCTTCGCTCAGATGAACCGCTTCAAACTCTCCGTTGCCCGCCGCATGATCCGGATGAAAATGTGTATTCGCGACAAGAATCGGTTTATCCGTCAGTTTCTCGACAAATGCACGAAGATTTCCCACGCCATATCCGGTATCGATCAGAAGCGCCTTCTCATCCCCCTCTAATAAATACATATTTTCACTGCCGTTCATAAAATTGATAAACCAAGTACCTTCCTTTGCTTCCCATGCAGTGTAACTGCCGAAGATCTGTTCCAGTGTCGGTTCCATTGTCCTTCCTCCTTGTCTGCAATATTTTACATCGCCTTTTATACTTCTAAGCCTTTTTATGCTTTTCACTTTTCTGTTTCTAACGTTTATGCTTCTAATACGTTGATTTCCTTTAATTCTTTGATCGCCTGCTGAAGCTTTTCCGGATCAAACGGAAGGAATCCGAGATAACTGATTTCTTCCAATGTGTTATACAAAAATTCGGCGTCATCCGACTGTGACATTCCTGCCAATGCCGGTGTATATTTTCCCAAAACAGCAAGCGCTTTTGGATCTTTTCCGACTCTTGCCAACGTTGTCTTTTCTCCGTACGGATGACAATAATCGGTTTCCGGTACATAATCAAATTCATATCTTCCGGCGCTCAAAATCTGTTTGCCTTCTTTATATCCCGGCAATTCCACTTCCGCCTCGCAGTTGAATGGAATTTCCACAACCACATGCAACGTTCCATCAGGACAAATTTCAAAGTTACATGTATATTTTCCGTTTACAGAATCATAACTGCATTCCATTTTCGGCAGACGCACATCCGGATGCGGTGCAATGACCGCCCGCGCAAATCCCGGCTCTGCCGGACGGATTCCTGCTGCATACGCATACATAAATTCCATCACAGAACCATACGAATAATGATTCAGAGAATTCATTCCAGTCGGACTGATCGTTCCGTCCGGAAGCACCGAATTCCAACGTTCCCAGATCGTTGTTGCTCCCAGATTCACACTATATAACCAACTTGGGAATCCTTCTTTCAGTAAGAAATCATATGCCAGTTCATACAAACCTGCTTCTGCTAAAACGGTACAAAGAAGCGGTGCGCCGACAAATCCGCATTTAATCTGATTTCCATCTGCCTGTAATTTCTTCTTAAATTGTGCGATCAGATATTCTCGATCCACATAGATTCCGAATTTTAATGCAATCACATATGCAGCCTGCGTTGTCACTGCCAGTCTTCCGTTCGGAGTAAAATATTCTGCTAACACTGCCTGTCTGATCTTTTCCTCCAACTTCCGATAATGCGCTGCATCTTCTGTCAATCCCAATGTCTCTGCAATTTCTGCGGTCTTACGAACAGACTCACAATAATAGACCGAAGCAATATAAGTATCTTCTGTGCTTCCTTTAAAACTTGTCGGTGTCGCGCCGTCTAATGCCAGCCAATCGCCAAAATGGAATCCGAAATCAAACAGATAATGCTTTTCGCCTCGTTCTCCGTCTTTTCTGTCAATGTAATCCACCCAGTCTTTCATCAACGGATAGCAGTAATTCATTTCTTCCTGATTTCCGAAATAAATATACAGTGTATACGGAAGAAATGTCGCAATATCTCCCCATACGCTTCCGGCATCCTCTTTATGTCCGATATTCGGCACATAATTCGGTACAGCGCCATCGACCATCTTCTGTTCATCCCGAAGATCTTTTACAAACTTATGGAAAAATGCACGGGTGTCCATATGGTAACTTGCCGTCGGAGCAAATACCTGCGCATCTCCCGTCCATCCAAGACGCTCATTTCTCTGCGGACAATCAGTCGGCATATCAAGGAAATTTGATTTCAGTCCCCAAACCGTATTTTCATACAAGCGATTGATTTTTTCGTGATTTGTATGGATATATCCGGTTCTCTGCAAATCCGAATACAGTACGTTTCCTCGGAATGCTTCTTTCTTCAATTCCCCTGCCCATCCGGTCACACGGACATAACGGAATCCGAAAAATGTAAAATGAGGACGCACGGTTTCCGGTTTTCCGCCGGAAATATAGACAAACTGCGATCTGGCTTCCCGATAGTTTTCCCGATAAAAATTATCGTTCTGTAAAATCTCTCCGAAATCAAGTACCACTTTCGTTCCTTTCGGAAGATCCGCATCAAATTCCACAAATCCTGCAAAATTCTGTCCCATATCCAAAACGGTTTCTCCTACCGGCGTGTGAAGGATCTCTTTTACTGAAATTTGTTCTTTTGCTACAACCGGAAGACTTAAGCGATCCATCAAATGTGATTTTGCAAGATTTTTTGTTCCTTCCTCCACTTTCGAATCCGCAATAACTTCCACCGGTTTCCACGGATTTTCTTTTTCTTCCCAAAGCAGACGGTTCAGGTCTTCTCCGAAATAAATACCGGAATCTTCAATATCGGAACCACAATATTTCCAGTTTTGATCGGTACAGATACACGCTGTCGTTCCGTCTTCATATTCCAAATGAAGTTCTGCGATCACTGCCATCCGATCTCCGTAATTTTCTTTCTGACCATCCAGACCGAACTCACCCATATACCAGCCTTTTCCAAGCAAAAATTCCAGACTGTTTTCTCCGGCTTCCCCATTTTCGCTGCAAAGTTCTTCTACCGGAAATGTCAGTACTTGTATATTCGCCTCATAATTGTTGACATATGGAGCCAAAAATTCTTCTCCTAATTTTTTACCATTGAGATAAGCCTCAAACACGCCCACACCGGATGCATAAAGTCTTGCTCTCTTAACAGGTTTCGCTGCGACAAACTTCGTGCCGATCACCGGATGGAAGACATCCTCCTTCTGTGGTGCAATCCAATCCGCCTCCCATGCTTCCTGCATTTTTCCGGTTTCAAAATAGGCAAAATCACTGACAGCCGTATCGCCTTGATCTCCGGTTACTGTCACACGATAGTAATATGTCGTACGCGGTTTTAATTCCAGATCGATCTTCTCTCCCGACTGTTTCAGATCTTCCCCTTCTTTTTCCCACAAAATCCGGGTAAAATCTGCATCCTCACTGACTTCGATTTTCGCATGGACTTGTTTTTTACTTTCGGTATCTTCCACTTTCCAAGAACAAAGCATAAAATCATATATAAATCCCATCGGATTCTGGATTCCATTTATTTTTGTTTCTGTAATTCGCATTTATGATTCTCCTTTTCGCTTACAATCTCAAATCTGACCTATAATTTCAAATCCGGTTTCCCACAGAATGGATCGATCGGAGATTTTCCCTTAAACTCACTGTCTCCGCACAATTTCTCAACCACAGCATGGATCACATATTCGGAATTGCAATATCCGTTGACAAATGTTTTGATCATCGGCGCATCCAAAAGATGATACGGATTTCCTACGCTGACAAACAACGCCGGCATTTCATGCACCATCCACGGCATGTTATTTCCAAGACCGAACATCGTATGCCAGTTCAGACGGGATACGGTTTTGTTCGATGCCGTTTCGATATTTCCTACATAGAAGATCAGATCGTAACGGCTCTTAAAGCTTTCCACGGAATCTTCCATCACTTCAAATCCTTCCGGTTCATACACTGTCACTTCAAATCCGCGCGCTTCCAGTTCCCGTACAAATGATTCGCATACTCGTTTGTTCGACGGAAAATCACCCATCAGTTCAAGCAGCACTCTTTTGTGTTTTTTCGGATCGATCGGAAGAAGATTTTGTATATCTTTTACAAGCGTTACCCCTTCATCCGCACATTCCTTTGCCCAACAATCATACGTCTCGCAGTTCAAAATATCCAATGCCGATGCATCCGGTACAAGCTGTCCTTTTTCCTGTTTCTCCGGCAAATGCATCGCTGCTTTTGTTGCCAGAATACGCTTCACTGCTTCTTCCAAACGAGCGTCCGATAAGATTCCTTTTTCATATCCTTCCCTCATCAACCGGAAATCTTCTTCCATATTTCGATTAAATAAGAACATATCACAGCCATTTTCAATACTAAGCGGTACTGCCGTTGCTCTGTCCATTGCAGAACAGAAACCAACCATCGGTGTTGCATCCGTTACGATCAGACCGTTAAATCCAAGCTGTTCTCTCAATAATTTCTTTAACAGATTTTCCGATAACGTTGCCGGAAGAATCCGCTCGCACGGTTTCTGATCAAAATATTCTTCATATGCCGGTAATGCAATATGAGCTGCCATTACAGTCAATGTACCTGCTTCAATCATTTCTTTGTAAATTTTTCCATAGCTTTCATCCCATTCTTTGCAGGAAAGAGCGTTCACACTTGTCACAAGATGCTGATCACGTTCATCCACACCGTCTCCCGGGAAATGTTTTACACTTGTCGCCACGCCTTCTTCTTTTGCACCGCGGATATATGCTTTTCCCATATCGATCACGGTCTGAAGATCGGAACCGAAGGTACGCACATTGGTGATCGGATTATGATAATTCAGATCCAGATCCACAACCGGAGCAAACGACCAGTTCACACCGACTGCCGCTCCCTCGCTACAGCTTACCTTTCCAAGCTGATATGCTCTCTCCACATCTCCGGTCGCTGCGGCAAGCATTTCTCTTCCGTAATACGTTCCTTCTATTGCCGATCCGTTTCCGCCGTATTCTAGATTCGAAGCTGTTAAAAGCGGAATCTTCGATGCATCCTGCAAAATCTTATGAGACTGTCTTAATTCTTCTCCCGGTCCCTCACGGTAAAGCATTCCTCCGATATGCTTTGTCTCCACCAATTCTTTCAATTCCTTTTCATCTTTCGTAAATACGATCGGGCAAAAAAGCTGTCCGATTTTTTCCTCCAGACTCATAGAATCATAGGTACTCTCTACCCACTGCACTTGCTCTTCTGTTAAGTAAAACGGATTTTCTTTGTACTGAATCATATCCTTATACTCCTTTTCATTTCCATAAATTTTTCGTAACTCTCATACTTTTCAGGTTGATTTCATTTTACAAAATCTCGTTCTAAACTGCCATGTACTTTTTTTTTCAGAATCCGACGTATTTTCACCTTTTGACCATAGCGTCAAAGTACACTGACACGAACCTCCGCTTCACGATATAACACATAAAACCTTTACTTTTTTCCACAGGGTAAGTTGCATGAAAATCAAATTTTCTTTATAATAAATACCATCAGCGAACAAGAATACATTTGCTCTTTTGTTCACTGATGGCACTGAAACATGAAAACGAAATAGATCGCTCAGGCAAACAGTCTGGCATTGAGGTTAAACTATGGCTTACTACATCACCTATGGTGAATTTCAACAACATATGAAAGATTATTTTTTCCGAACAGGCAGTCGGATGCAGTTTCCGGAAATGGCAGATTACCTTTACCGAAAAGGACTTCTCTCTGAAACGCCTCCGGATCCTATACTAACTTCTGAAATGTTCGGAGACATGGACGACGATGCGTTCAATAAGATCATCGATCAACTTCCGCTGGAACTGAATCCGCAAATTGCAATTACGCCAAAAGTAAAAGAAAGTGATATTTTTCCAAACTCCGGCGATGTTTTTATCATCCGTCACCCCCGCTATACACGTCCCGCGCCTCACATACATAATTATTTTGAAATTAATTATGTTGCTAGCGGAAGCTGTACCTTTGTCTTTGAAAAAAGCAAACGCACCATGCAGGAAGGAGAGCTCTGTATCATTGCGCCGTCTTCCGAACACGATCTTGTCATCGATGATGACTCCACCGTGTTCTGCATTATGTTACGGAAAAGCACGTTTGATACGACATTCTTTTCTCTGCTCTCACGAAAAGACCTTCTTTCTTATTTTTTCCGAACCATTTTACAGGATGATTCCCATGCCAATTATCTCCTGTTTTTTTCAGAAAATAATAAGTGGTTAAAGCAGATCATTCATAATGCAATGGGTGAAAGTTATAAAAATGACAGTTACAGCAATGCTTGCTGCATCAGTTGGATCAATCTGCTGTTTTCCAACTTACTCCGAAATTACAGCAAAACTTTACAATTTTACGACTACCAGATGGGAGCCGACTTCTCACTTGTTTTGCAGTATATTCAGCACAATTATCAAACCGTAACATTGGCGTCCCTTGCAGAGCTGTTCCATTACAGTGAGCCGCATTTATGTACATTGATCAAACAAAATACCGGACATACGTTTACCGGACTGATCAAGCGTCTCCGGCTCGCCGAAGCGATCGACTACTTAACCAATACCAATCTGAAGATCGGCGAGATTGCCGAAAAAGTAGGCTATAACTCAGCGGATCATTTCTCCCGGGTATTCCGCAGCACTTATAAAATGTCACCGCAGGAATACCGCAAGCAAAACAGCCATACGGAAGAAGCCTTCGTTCCGTTTGAGGTCAAAAACGAAAAGACAAACTAATAAAATAAAAGAGGAATTTTTCATAGAATCCATCTGTTTTACACTTTTGGTTTTCTATAAAAATTCCTCTTTTCTAATGTATACTAACGCTTCTATCTGATCTCAAACTCTGCAAAATCAACCTTACCTTCTGCAACGCGGAAATACAATGCCTGTTTTCCTTCGATCTTCGGAAGAGTTATCCACACTTGCTCCCAATTTTCACCGGATTTTTCACAATTTCCGACTACTTTTTCCCCCGCAGCATCTAATAAAGCTTCCATCGTGCCTTCTCCTCTGAGTGTCAGTCCGATCTTCGTCTCATTTCCGGAAAAAGCAAAATATTTAAATCCTGCCAAAGCGCCTTTTCGCATATTGCAAATATAAGGATACAGATTTTCTTCTTTCGTCAATGTCGCTCCATCACATACCGCATCGTCATTTCGAACCTCTTCTGTAATATACGGCATTTCTTCCGGAAGTTCCGGTACAGCCTCGCCCGGACCTGCCATGATCACCTGTCCGACTTTTTCTCGATCTCCTTCTGTCAGATGACAGGCAATATACGCCGAATACTGTCCGCTTGCCGGAAGCGCTCCGTCATTCAAGCCACAGCTTGTAATTTCGATTTGCGGAATGGTTCCGTCTTCACAGATCACAACCCGATCCGCACATCCCTGTCTGGAAAATGCAATTCCATGTGTATGACGATGCCAGAAAATGTAATACGCACCTTCCACCTCAACAAGTCCGCCATGGTTATTTCCTGTGTAATTGACCGGAAGTGTATTTCCTTCATATCCAATATCTCCGTTGGATACGATCACCCCCTTATATTCAAACGGTCCTTCCGGTGTTTTTGCCATTCCATAGCAAAGTTCATGCCCTTGCAAACTGGAATATACAAAATAATACCAGTCCCCAAAATGACGGATGCTGGACGCTTCAAAAAACGGATGTGCTTCATATGCCGTTCCTTTCGCTGTATCGATTCCATTTGCCACGCATACAGGTTCACTGATAATGGTGTGCATATCATCCGAAAGTTTTACCATCATTGCGCCCGGAATATCCAACTTCTCCATCCCCGGAAAGCGCATCGGCGGGCAAAATCCATAGTACAAGTAATTGCCGCTCTCTTCACAAAGTATTGCCGGATCAAACCATCGTCCCACTTCCGGGATCGTCCCGTCTGCTCTTCTCACATAGTCTAAAAATTCATATTCTCCTGCCGGAGTATCACAAACTGCCACTGAAATCACATTTACCGTATCCAATGCATAATAAAGATAATATCTGCCGTCCGGTCCTTTTGTCACATCCGGGGCATAAAGCAGTCTCATTTCCGCACCGAAAAAGGAGGGTTCATACTCCGGCATCTCTTTGTCATATGGCGCTCCATTGATCGGATCCTGTGTTTTTTTATAAATGACGCCCTCGTATTTCCAGTTTCCAAGATCATCTACCGGCGCGCTCCAGCACACATAATCGTCCTCACAAAAAGAAGTTCCGTTCCGCTTGTCGTGGCTTCCATAAATATAAATCCTTCCGTCAAATACATGTGGTTCTCCGTCCGGAACCGTCTCCCAAAACGGTAAATACGGATTCAATCCTAAATGTTTACTCATCTTCTTTTCCTCCTCTATCCAAAAACTGCCGGATCCGCTCTCTCCATTGAACAAATCCGACAGTTTTTTTATACTTATTTTTCCTTATTCTTCTGCGTTCATCTTCGCTTTCATTTCTTCAATCTGTTTTGCATATTTTGCCATCGGGTTCTTTGCAACACAGATAATCAAGACGATACCTGTTAATGTCGGAGCTCCGAATTTCAAGAAATTCAATGCGAACATTGCGCTGTCCGGCTGCTGTCCGATCGCACCTGCCACATATCCGGAAGCTGCAAGTACTGCAAGGATACCGGAACTAACAACTGTGTTACCACATTTCTGTGCAAATCCTTTGATAGAAGCGATTACAGCGTTTGCAGACTTTCCTTCTTTTAACTGGATGAAGTCGATTGTATCGTTTACAAGTACATTTACAAGTGCATTCTGCATAGCTGCGAAACATGTAGAGATAAATGTGATCACACAGCAATATGTAAAGTTCATCTTACCTGTGAAGAACAATAATACATAACAAGCACAAGATATGACCTGTGATACGATTAACGCTTTCTGTCCTGTCTTGAAGATCTTCAGAACGATCGGCATCAATACCATCATGGAAACCATCGCTCCGATAGAAATAACTCCCATGTATACGCTGATCAGGTCAGGTCTTTCATAATAATACATCATGTAGTATACAGATGTGGAGAACATCATTCCGTATCCCATAGACGCCATGATCCATGCGATCAGGTTCGGATATACTTCTTTGTATTTCAAAATGGTTGCAATCGCTTTTAACGGATTTCCTTTTTCTGCCGGATGAAGATATTTCTCCTGTCCTTTGGATGTGAAGAACAATCCCCAGAAGGAAATAAATGCAAGCACTCCGCAGATTGCCATCAACGGTACATATCCGTTGCTGAATCCGAGGCTCTCAAAGAATCCTGTAATGTTCAGTGTAAATGTGTTTCCGATCGTAAATACAAATGCACAGCATCCGGCGCCAAGTGTAATGATCATATTTCTCTGTTCATTGTCTCTTACTGCTGCCGGAAGGATTGCCCTCTGCGGCATTGTGTACATCGTAACAGTCATTCCGTATCCGATATACATGATCAAAACGTAAACTGCTTTTGCTGTTACAGACTCAAATCCCCAGTCAACCCATACCATGATGGAGAAGAATGTCAGCAAGATCGGAGCTGCGAACATATAAGGGCGATAACGTCCCCAACGTGTATGCGTCCGGTCTGCGATAACTCCCATCATCGGGTCATTGATCGCATCCCACAATGTAGAAATGAACATGATCAGGGAAGCTGTTGCTGCCGGGATCATCAACGTATCTGTCATATATACAGACAAGTAACTTGCAAGAACTGCCGCGATCAACATTGCTCCACCGTTTACAGATGTTGCATGGAACCACTTAAACGCGGTACTTACATGGTCCTTTGAGCCATTCTGGCTCACTGTTTTTTTATTTGCCCTCAACTTAAAGTCATCATAGCATGTACAACCTTTGCAAAACAGTCTCTAAGATGACATCCGGCAAGGTCATTTGCGACATCTTAAAAAGATGCTTCCGCACGCAATCCGTCTTCGGACTTAATTTTTACCTGACAAGATTCTGTTCCCTCAGATTTTCTCAAGATCAAAAGTGCATGACCATGGAACGTTTCCGTAATTCCCTCATTATAACTGTGTTCCGGTTTCGGATTGCCGCTTCCAAATCCTGCCAAGTCAGCGTCTCCTGTCACTTCTGCCGTTAATTTCTTATCACAGTCTGTCATAACTCTTCCTTGTGAATCTTTCAGCCATACATGAATATAGGAAAGTTCCTTTGCTCTTCCTTCTTCTATTTCTAATTCCAGATGTACTTCTCTTTCCGCGCTCTGAAGTTCCATACGTCCGATTTCCTGACCATTCTCATAAGCGACTGCTTCCACAGTTCCCGGCTCATAAACCACTTCAAATAATGTACGGAATCCGGCATTTTTTCCGGCAGCTTTTTTCCCTTGTGACGCACCATTTACAAAAAGTTCCACTTCTTCTCCCGGAGAATAAATTTCGACGATTGCCGGATTTCCTTCACAACCGGACCAGTTCCAAGTAGAAACACTGTCGCTGATCACCCACGGTGTCTTGATCAGATGCTGTCCGAATTTGTGCGGGTTCTGAACTGTAATATATGGATCTTTTCTCAGACCAAATACCACTTCACGGAAATAGGATGCAGGTCTTCTAAATCCTGTAATATCAATATCTCCGGAATATGCCAACTGACATGGGAATCCCGCGCCAAAGCCGCCTTCGCCCCACTGATAAGCCGGAACGCCAACTCCTGCTTCTCCGATATAATCCCAACCGGTCCATGTAAAATCACCGATCACATGAGGAAGTTTCTCTACTAGATCCCAGTTTCTTGCGATCTCCGGCGGATACGTCTCACTTCCGACAATGACACGGTTCGGATATAATTCTCCATCCATCTCATAACGTGCCGTCATATAGTTATATCCCGCAATATCCGTAGATGCACACGCTTTCTCCAAACGCTCCGTAATTGCAGGATGTACGACGATCTCATCCATATGATCGTCCATCAATGTCATAAAGTCGTTGACATTTCCATCCAATTCGCCTTTGGCGCAAAGATCTGCCGATACGTCTGCTACGATATTGTCTACCTGATCTCCGGCTGCAAATACACCGTTGATGGACGCCAACGTATAACGAGTCTCATCCAATGCTTTGATTTTTTCACACAATTCATGACAAGTCTTTGCACCATGATCTGTTCCGATCTCCGGAATCTCATTTCCGACCGAATACAAGATCACAGACGGATGATTGTAGTCTTTGCGTACCATTGCGGTCACATCTTTTTCCCACCATTCACGGAAGTACAGACCATAATCCAGATCGGATTTGCAACGATCCCACATATCAAATGTTTCGTCCATTACATACATTCCCAACTCATCACAAGCGCGCAGCATTGCCGGAGCCATCGGATGGTGAGACATACGGATCGCATTAAATCCGGCTTCTTTTAATTTTGCAACCTGCCGATACTGTGCATCTTCAAATGTTGCAGCTCCGAGAAGTCCGCTGTCATGGTGAATACATGCTCCGCGAAGTTTTACCGACTCGCCGTTGATACGAAGTCCCCGTTTTGCATCCAATGACATTGTACGGATTCCGAATTTCTCTGTCTGCGCATCTACAACTTCCTCTCCCATCATCAATGTAGATTCACAAGTATATAAAATCGGAGTTTCTGCGGACCAGAGTTCCGGTTTCTCGATCACGATCCGCTGTGTCAGTTCACGCTGTTCCTGATCAAATAAGACAGCCACGGTCTTTTCTTCTCCCACAACGTCACCTTTTTCGTTGCGAATAACAGTATGTAATGTCATTTCTGCCGGAATCGGTTTACGATTCTTCACTTCACTGCGAATCTGAAGAACCGCATATTCTTCGTCCGCCGTCTCACACTTGATCTGTACTCCTTCCGGCACAAGGTAATCCAGTCCGGATTCTAACAAATAAACGTCACGGTAAATTCCGGTTCCGGAATACCAACGGCTGTTTGTCATATTATTATTCCGCACCTGTACACGGATCTCATTTTCCTGTCCGTAACGGAGAAAATCATTCAGCGGTACATAAAATGTTGTATAGCCAAACATATTTTTTGCCGCAAGCTGTTCATTTACATAAACCATAGCGTTCATGTAAATACCTTCAAATTTCAGCATCATTGTTTTTTCTTTTGCATCTTCTCCTACAAACAGATGTTTTACATAGGTATAAACGCCTCCGTCACGGAATCCGGTATTTCCGTGGTTTCCACTCTTCGCATATGCTTTTTCTTCGATCATCGCGTCATGTGGAAGATTGATTGTCCGTGCATTCTCCGGTACGTTCCATACGAGGGCAAAGGAATCTTTATCCGCCCAAAATTTCCAGTTTTCATTCCATTTTTGAATTCTCATGTTCTTAATTCCTCTCTATTCTTTTTTACTTCTTATTCCATTTTTTACTTTCTTATCTTTCAGCTTTCTTTTCCTTTTTCAGTTGAAGCTTTCCGTTTTTATTAATTATCCTGGATTATTCACGGCGTAGCCGTGAAAGTGGCTGAAAGCCACATAGTTACT
>ERZ772855.723-NODE-723-length-36253-cov-3.786480_pt1 | contig 36253 bp, 34 predicted proteins | sample MGYA00511900_ERZ772855 | MGnify/ENA primary metagenome ERZ772855 (study PRJEB29015, sample SAMEA2737701) | human gut metagenome | biome: human gut; feature: human-associated habitat; material: faeces | place: China | collected 2012 ... | reverse complement strand
TTAAAGAATATTAATATATATATTATTTATGAAAATAGGAGGAAATTAATATGAATAATAGACGACTGGTTAGTGAGACTTTATTGCCGGCTGTAGAAAATGTATTAAAGAGAAGGGCAATTCCATATAAAATGGAAAAGGGATCTGATGGCAAATTTTATTGCCTATCGGATTTGTCGGCGAATAATTTTCATAAGATTATCGTTCGAGCAAAGATGGAAAAAGAGACAGAAGAGCAAGGATTAACAATTCCTTATATTTCCAAGATGGAAATGGATGACTATGATGTCATCGAAGAATTAAATGGCGTATTTGTCGTTCATGAGTAAAAACAATGAGCAATGAAAAATGAAAATGGATCAATTTCACTGGACAGTCTGCAATGACTGTCTTTTTTTATACCCACGATGGGAAGGAGAATAATTATGATTGAAGAAAACAAAAGCTTTTGGGAAAATTGCGGACATACATATGAGGAACATGTCGATGTCGATAATCAGGATCTGAAGAATCGTGTTATGTTTGGAACATATGAAAGCGGAAGATTTGATGGACAAGGCAAATCAATTTGCTCCCGTTTTTCATCAGAAAAAATTGCTAAAATAGCTATTGAAAGAGCGATTGAAATAAGATGTTCTGAAATTGAAGAGTGGATGAAATTGGGCTATCAGGAAGAAATTATTGTAACAGTCAATTTTAGTAAAGCTATTGGAGTAGGATACGCAAAAGGTACGAACTTACGAAAAGATCCTTATTTGATGTATTCTATTTGCGTGGTGTTACGTGCAGATGCTCATTTCCGTTCATATTCTATAGTAACGGCTTACCCAACACCGAATAGAAATGTTGGAAAGCAAATTGCTAAAGACAAAAAAGACTTTTATGAAGAGAGAAGAGCCAGAAGAACTCAGAGACAGTGATTATTTTTGATTTCACAAACATTTAAAAAGTCATGTTCCTTTTATAGGAATATGGCTTTTTGTATTTTCTATATTTCTGACATATTAGTTATGAAATGAATATTAAGAAAAAAGGAGACGGTAGAAACAATATGGATAAATATTTAGAACAGGCAAAAAATTTTTTAAATAAGGCAAATGCAAAATGTGAAATTGTGTATGGCGGTATTTCGCGGAATGAAAATTGGGAAGAAAAAGAAAAGAGAAATTGGTATGATGTAACAATCTCTACACCAAGAGGCAAAATGGTATTCACGTTTTGGGATAGTATTTACAACATAGAAATTTCCATAATGACATTTGAGAAATATGTAACGAAGAAGCTCGGGTACAACAGAGTTGAGAACATGTTATATAGCGAAAAGGTAAAGGCGAAAAATGATTTAACCAAATTGAAGGCAGAGGCTGTACCAGATGAATATAATGTGCTTGCTTGTTTGCAGAAATATGATGTAGGAACTTTTGAAGATTTTTGTTCAGGGTTTGGATATGATGAAGATAGCAGAACGGCAGAGAGAGTTTACATTGCAGTTACCAAGGAATATAAAGACTTGACAAGAATTTTTACAGAGGAACAGATGGAAGAATTAAGAGAAATCCAGTAGGAGGAATGATCATGAGTTACTTGTTCTTATTTAGAGAAAAAGATTCTGATGACAGAGATTGTTGTGCATATATTGATTCAAAGAATCCACGATTTGAATGTAGTCATTATTTTGGAAGTGGCAACTTAAATGGGGCTTGCTATAGTGGGCATGAATTTCCTGCTTATGAAGATATTGAAACAGTATTAACTAAGGCAGAATATAACGAATTAATTCAGTTTGACAAGGCAATTAATGATTTAGGTTATGGTATCACAAAGGGAGATGAACGTTACAACAAAGGAATTGAGTTAGCAAAATCAGTACAGCATATTTATGACAAACTTGAATCTGAAAAGGCAAAAGAATTTCAGCAGAAAATCATTGAAAGTGAAATTGAATATATGAAGGAAGAATATTCATTGGATGATGCAGATATAGAGAAGATATTCGATGAATATTATCTGGATTACAGAGACAGAGGAATTATTAATAGTGTATACGAAGATAGTTCTGATTTAGGATATAAAGAAGCATGGAGTCTTGGATATATCAAGAATGGAGATTCCGTTGCAGAAAAATATTTTGATTATGAAAAGTTTGGAGAAGATTTAGTCAATGAGGATGAAAGTTATCTCGAACTTGATGATGGACGAGTTGTAAGCCTGAATTATTAGAGGGGAGTAAAAATTATGTATAAAATAATTGACAGATCGATTATGCCAGATGGAACGAGAATACAGCTTGAAGATTGGCATGATGAAAATTCAAAAGAATATCCTAACTTACATGGATATACGATTGGCGCTTATCCAGTACCCCAAAATACAGATAAAAGAGGATTAATAAGAGCAGGTAGAACATTCAGATTAAGTATTGTTAAAAATGAATATGAAAAATATACAGATGATATGGTGCTTGCAGATTACGAGACATTGAAAAATGGAACGAAAACACTTACTGATCTGCGAGAACATTTTTGGAACAGAGAAAAAGATGCATTTTACTTAGGGTTGACTGATAAAGAACCCGAGTGGTAAAAAACTTCAGATTCAGAAATAAAAATCAAATAAGAAAAGGAGATCGAAATTATGAAACGTAATGAACAGAAGATTACAAAAGAAGTAACAGAAACTATTGTAACATTTATTGCAAGTGATGGAGAGGTGTTCGAAAATGAGGAAGATTGCGCCGCATATGAAAAATCTTATGTATGCACTATCAAGACATGTTTTAAGAAAATTCCACACTTAGAGAAAGCTGCATCGTCATTGTATATGCAGTATGGAAATGAGGAAGATGAAGCATATATGTTAATTCCAAGAAATATTGAAGATGTATATGCTGTAAACAGAATTCTTGATTATTGTGATGGACTTTATGGTTCGACTTATCTGACGCCGCCAAGACTTACTCAGGACGATATTGACAAAACTGTTCTTATTAATTTTGGCAATGAAGGAATGGAAAGCGGATGGTATATGATGCTAAGAAAAGATGAATACCTTAAGCAAATTTCAGATGAACTTAATAAGTGCGAAACTGAAATTAAGAATGAAATTGTAACCCAGAAGTAAGAATACAGAAAATAATAGGACAGATACAGCAATGTGTCTGTCCTAATTATTAGGAACGCATAAATAACGTGAAAACTGGAAAATGGAGCAAATATTCTGGTGATCAGTTAAAGGGCTTGTAAAGGACTGATTGTTAAACAGCCAAAAACACAGATCCTCTAAGCGTTAGCCCTAGGGAGTGTCAAAAGGAGAATGCAATAATGAACGGATGTAAGTATGTATCAAAAAAAGATAAGATGACAGAATTAAATACATTTGATTGGAGTGGATTTCAGCCAAAAAATTTACAAATGTTAAATAAAGAAAAGAATCCGGATATATATGGAACAGTTTATATCGCATATAAAAATCAAAAATTTATTGCAGATGTGCAATGGGAAACAAAAGAAGCATATGACCGAAATGGAATTTCGATTAATTTGTATTGTTCCAATGCTGAGGGGAACCATTGCTATTGGATAGAAGACATTCATTCAATCGTAACTGCAACAAATTATGAAAGATTCAAAAATCGAGCAGAAAAAGAGATCTTAAGTATTTTAAAAGATTTTTGCGATAGCAACACAAGGTTATCTAACTAATAAGCAATATAAAAAGAAGTCTTTGACTAATATTAAAAACGTCAGAGGCTTCTTTTTTGTTTTTCTGTATTTCTGACATATTAAAATTGAATATTAGATGCTAAGAAAATAGGAGGAAAAATGGAAGTAAAAGAATATAAATTATATAAAACTGCAAAGAAAACTGCTGCTGAAAATCATTTAGTTATTGCCAATAATTCTTATTTAAAAAATTTACGATTATTATTTGATTTTTCGTTATTAGATGGAATTTCATCAATTCCCGATACTGAAAAAGATTATATCAAAAGAGAAGCATTGAAACATATTTCTCCTGCGAATCGAGAACAGTTTTATGGAGTATTCGAAGAAAACACGGGATTTAATGGAGAGGCGTTATATTACAAACATAGAGTTTACTCTGATAATGGATGTAAGTATCTTTATGATATTATACAGCTCGCTAAAATACATCATATAAGCTATGAAAAAGATGGTTTTCAAAATCATATAGTTTCCCAATGCGATACACTTTGCGGATACGCAGAACCAATTAGTGATATCGAAATTTGAAAAAATATATTGAAAAATATTTATAATTTAGCTGGCAAAACCTCGAACCTTTAGGTTCAAGGAGCGTCAAAAGAAAGGAAAGAAAAGTATGGTAGAAATTAGAATTAACAATACTGGAGATGGGTTGGGTTGGTTATATAATAACAATCAAAATTGGAAAGACTATTGCGATTGTGAAAATTTCGATGAACAGGTTGTTCTTACAGGTAATAGAGATTTTACAGGCTGTGCTGAAGCAGAATGGTATCAGAAAGCAAAAGAGGTTTTAGACAATATTGATTGTTATGACGAATATCCAACGGATGTATCTGATGAAGTGAATACAAAATTAAAGGAAATGTATGATAAATGCAGATGCACAGCAGATATCCTCGTTGAGGTAATCAGACTCCTTTATCCCAAAGATACCTTTAAAACTGGAACAATCAGAGGATATTGTCAGGGAGATTGGCAAGATTATATTGTTAAGGGAGATGATGTGGATACAGATTTACTTGAAGCAATGTATTTTGGGAAAGTTTCTGATATTACCGTTACAATGGACGAAGAAGAATTTGGAGATGTAATCACTCATGATGAACTATGGAAAGCAGAAAGAGAAGAGGGGTTAAAAGAATTCTTTAGAAAAAGATATGGAATTGATGAAAATAACGAAATTCATATTTGGCAGGCTGAGGGCTATGTAAAAATACTCGATTGGAAAGAGGTTGCGTAAATCGGGTAAAAGATAAAGAAATAAAAAATGTAAAAATGGAGAAGTTCCTTATTAATGGGAATTTCTCTATTTTTTGTTTGGTCTTTTTATATTTTCAAGATCTGACATATTAAAAAAGAGAATAAAATTATTGAAAAATGGAGGATACACATATATGAATATGAATGATTTGAAATGTAATTGCAGCTTAAGAAAAAGTAGAAATATTCAAACAGACTCGGAGACGGGGATGGAATATGCTAAATCTGTTGCTGTCAAAAAGGTGTTACGAGAAGCATTAGAAAACAGTTATACCAAAAAAGATATTATGGATAGATTGGAGGAAGAATTTAAATATGTAGATTTCCCTACCGAAAAAACAGGTGATATTATTTCAAAAGACATGGCAGCTTGTTTATGGAGATATATCGTCGAAGAAAGAGCTTTAGGCCGTACAATTAAATTTGTTGAACCTATAAAGTTAAATATCTTTGATACAGAAATTACTGTTAGACCAGATTTTATTGTGTGCGGAGCAAATTCCTTTGAAGTTGTAAAAATCAGAGCATCTAAGAACTATATGACTAAAACTGAGGAAATGGAAGACAAGGAATTATACGCATTGTTGCAGTATGGAAAAGCTTTGATTCCAGTAAATACCGTAGGAACTGTAACGGCATCGTATTATTTTTTACGAAAGAAAACAGATTCTGTAAAGGATAATATTTTTGATCCAGGATTTTTTGATGATGATTCTGTAAAAAACGGACACACGATTATCTCTTATGCAGATTATATTGTGGATAAAACTTACAATCCGGAAGGAGAGAAGAATCCACTGGATTATAAATTTGAGAAAATTTACAATGATTTTTTTGTTGGCATTTCAGAAGAAGACGTTGATACAGAAGAATGTGAGAGATGCGATTTTAAGAATATTTGTGGTTATAAAAATGCTCCACAGTATATTGTGAAAGAACATAAAGTGAAATCTATTAGTGATTTATCTCTTACAAGTATGCAGGAAAAAGCCATTTCAGCTAAAGCAGGATTATATAGAATTAACGCCGGTGCAGGAGCAGGAAAGACATTGGTTGTCGCTCTTCGAGTAGTTAATCTTTTGTTAAGTGGAGTTAAACCAAAAGAAATTTGTCTGTTGACATTTACAAATGCCGGGGCAAGTGAAATGAGTGAAAGAATTCAGCTCTATAATGCTGATTTTGGAACAGGAATGGATACTTCTAAAATTGTTTCATGCACCTTTAATAGCTTTGCGAATATGGTAATCGAAAAGCATTGGAAAGATCTCGGTTTTACAGAAAAACCATTGCTAATTGATGATGTAGAAAGGCTGAGTATTATCGATGATATTCTGGGAAAAACATATATTCCTGGTCTTGATTATAGAAACTATGATGAAGATCGCGTAAGTTTGAAAGGAGCGTTAGCTGTTACAGCAAAAGCGTTTTCTATTATTAAAACATATCAGTTAAATAGAGGGGATGAAGATATCTTACAGGAAAAAATGAGAGATATTTCTCGCTTTATTTCTGATCCAATTGCATATACCCAGCTGTTAGAAGCATATGACGATTATGATCAAATTTTGTTGAACAATAATTTGATTGAATATGCAGATCAAGAGATTTTGATGTTTAAAATGCTTGAATTAGATCCATATTATTTTGAAAAAATGGGATTTAAGCATATTATCGTTGATGAATTCCAGGATAGCAATGAACAGCAAATTCGATTAATTAAAGAATTGAGGAGCTGTCCAAGCTATGAATCTTTAATGGTTGTAGGAGATGACTCTCAGTCGATTTTCTCATTTCGGGATACAACGCCAGAATATATTGTTCATTTCTTTGAGCTTATGGGCGAAGACGGAGAAGATTTCTTCCTTTTGGAAAATCATAGGTCAACGCCAGAGATAATTGATTTAGCAAATAAAATCAATGCCTTAAACAAAGAAAAAGTGGACAAAAATTTAATTGCCACTAGAGACCATGGCAAAAAACCGGTTGCAAAAGGATATTTCTCTAAAGAGGATGAATTAGAAGAAGTCTCCAATAAAATCAAACAGAAAATCATTGGAGAGGGGGCAAAGGCAGAAGATATTGCATATATCGCATCCGACAAATTCCAGTTACTGGAAATGGGAGATATCTTGACTGAAAAGGGAATCCCGTGGGTTATGTTAAATCCGGAACCTGTATTAGAGGATGCTAAAGTTGTGGCAACAATCGCTTTAGCCAAGGCAATTGAAAATTATGATAACACAGAAGCTATTTTAACTTATCTGAATGTTTTATATAGCAATAAGCTTTTGGTAAAAACAGATGAGGAAATCAATACTTTGATTGTTGGGATGCAGGAGCAGATTAAAAAATTCTTGATGTTGACAGACAGAGACAAACAGTTTGGATTTTTTGAAATGACAGATCTCTTAAATGATGATGAGGATGAATTGTTTGAAAATTTTATAGAAAAGTTAAAACATAAAAAGACTTTTGAACAGGTCGCAGAGTATCTTCGTAAATTCGAACGATTTGGGAAAAATGTGACATACAAAAGAACAAAAGATTATCCAGGAGTTGTTTTAACAACAGCTCATTCATCCAAAGGATTGGAATGGCCAATAGTCTTTGCGGAAATCACTAAGTTCCATAAAAAAATTTTCGGAGGAAATGGAGCGTCAGGAAAAACAAGAGATCAGGCAATTGAAGAAATGAGAAGACTTCTTTTCGTTACCATCACAAGAGCGAGAGATGAATTATATGTAGTTGGACAATATAAAGCTTTTGGCTCGAAAAAAGACAGGGTTTACAATATGTTTCTTAAAGAAGTGTATGATGCCCTTGATTTAGCCTATGATCCTATTGATCCGATGGAAGAAGAAAGGGAAAGAGCGGCAAAAGAGAGAATTAATGCTCGATCAAGAGAACGAAGAGCAAAGAAAAAAGCAGAACTTATAGGATTAGCAAATGCAAAAGCTGTGTAAAATTATAAAAGGCGTGAGAAATCACGCCTTTTTCATGCCTTTTTCTGACATATTAAAAGAAAAATTAAAAGAAAAAGGAGATTTTCAATGTTACAGATTTCTACATTTTTTATACAGAATAGTGATGAAGCAACTTCATTAGAAAAGAAAAATCATGAAAATGCTTTTGAATATTTGCCAGAAGCGAAAGCTAAAACATATAGTGAACTTTTGGATAATAAAACTGGCGTAGGATGCACAATTCAATTAGTCCCTTCAGAAAAGGAAGGGGCTAAAGAAAATGCGTTAATTGAAAATGGGATGAATTTATATTTGTTATCTACAGCCAGAAGAGCCTTCTTGGAAAAAGATTGCGATTGTTTGGTTAGCTTATCGTTTAATGAAGATAGTCCGGAAAACAAAAATCGAAATGGGATGATTGTTTATGCCATTTTAAAAACTGATAATCGTAAATATATAGATGATATGTTGCCGGATATTTCAAAATATATTTGTGAAAAATTAGGTATTGAAGAAAGTAATACTGAAGAAATAGATAATAACAGAATGAGTTCTGAACAAAGAAGCGAAAGTAATAAAAGTAATGATGACAATGAAAGTAAGAAAAGCGCAAATGAATCAAATGAAATTAGCAATGAGGAAATAACGAATTGCAGAGAGGAACAAAAAAAAGATAAAACTTCTGATGCTTTAGATATAATGCCAACAACCGTTTTAATCCAAAAACAGGCTATAGATAATTACTCCTTGAATAATAAAGAAAGAAATGTGTCTAAAAAAACAGAAAAGGTTTCAGAAAATTTAAAATCAAAAAAAATAACAGAAGAAGATATAGAAGATATTTTTTCTATTGCTCAAAAACAAGAAAAAACATCTAACATAGAAGAATTTGAAAAGTTTGAATTAGAAAATAATGAAGAGAATCAAAAAAATGAAAAGATGGATTCTTTTTTTATAGAAGAATCTGATAAAAATGAAGAAAAGCTATTTTTGGATGAACCACACGAGATAGAGGATGAAAATGAAACAAAATTTCAAAAAAAAGAAAATAAGGAAGAGCAACTAAAAAGACAAAAAGAAACACAAAAGGAATTGTTAAAAAAATCATCGAAGAAAGCCCCTTTTTTAAATGTAATTGATAATTATATTCCTGATAGCAACTTGGAAAATAAAGAACTTTTCAAAACATATCACGATGTTGATTACAACATAAAAACAACTGCTTCTAAAGATAAAATAGATAAACTTTTTAATCAGGCACTTAGTTATTGCTATCAGAATAAAAGAAGTGAACTTTCTCATGCACAGGAAGGATCTGGAGATATCAAAGCTTTTTTGAATACAATTGCTATTTATGTAAAAGATAGCTTAGATCTTCCAGTTGAAGACCGCGATTATTTTATGGATAAAATAAAAAGAGCTTTATTCTCTTATTATATTTTAATCCCATTGATTAACGATCCTCAAGTTTCTGATATAAAGGTACTTGCCCCAGATAAAATAAATGTAAAAATAGATGGCATTCATTATAGTGTAGATGGATTAAAATTTGTTGATGCAGACGATTTTCTTACCTTTACGCTTGGATTAATGCGCCGAAATGGAGCTAAACCGATCAATGGTATTTCAAAATTTACAGATACTAAATTCTGTGATAATTATATCCTCCGATTTGATGTAACGTTCCCTCAAATAAATGTAAGCGGATTCCCTGTTGTTCATATTAGAAAAATGGAAAAGAACAAAATGATGATTTCTGATTTAATTAAAGCGGGAATGTTGGATGAAAAAATGGCAGCTTATTTTAAAGATAAGTTGCGGACAAGTAAAGGTATCGTTATTGCTGGACCATCTGCATGTGGAAAATCAAAGTTCTTAAATGCGTTAGTAGAAGAGATTCCTTTTACTGAAGCGGGATTAGCAATCCAGGAAGCGGATGAAATTTTTGCTAAAAATCATCCCAATATTATGTGCCAGCATATGTATTTTGGCGCTAATGGGAATGTTTTGGCTGGAATGGACAAACTTGGAGAAAATGGACTTGTATGCGATGTTAAATATTTTATTATTGGAGAAATCAAGGGCGCTGAGGCAAGAGACTTTTTGCGAGCAGCTAATACTGGCCATATATGTCTATGCACAGTACATACGCCGTCAGCAGAAGAAACAATTCCTCGATTAGCTGATTATGTAATGCGCGGAACAAGATATAGTATGGAAGAGGCAGAACGACTTTTAAAGGATTTGGAAATAATTGTATATGTTGATAGATTTAAAATCCGGGAAATAACAGAAGTCCTCGGGTATGATGAAGAACAAAAAAAATTAATCTATCGAACAGTATATCTAAGAGATTACCAAAATGAAAATGGAAAGAGTGCTTAAAAATATAGATTTTGAGTATAGAAATGAGTGGAAAATATGCATCCACTCATTTCTTCATTATAAAATATTTTATTTTTCTGACATATTAGTAATATAAATAAAAAGAAAGGATTTTTTGTGTTATGAAATATATATTAAAATATCAGCGATATCCAGTAATGGAAATCGATCTTACTTTGACTCCACATGGAATAAATTTCAATCGAATTATTAAGATAATTGATCGCCCATTATTGCCATTCGCATTGCAGAATGTGCAAATTTCTGATATGTTGCAGGAATTTAAAAGATGGTACATACAAAGATTAATGCCATCTAATCGAATTGGTGTTGAACCGGCGATTAAAAGCATGAGCATGACCAAGGAAAATAATATTAAAGATTTAGATTGGAAAGGGACAATAATGCTAATGTCTCTTTTAGCATATGGCCGAAATATGACAGATAAATACTGGTTGTCTCCAACAAGAGATATTGTGATAAACACTGGAATGCCAACACATGGGTTAAATGGAATAATGTTGAAATCAAAGTTAACTTATAAAGGATTAGATTTTCATAAAAACGGAATTGCAGAAGACTATGGATATGTGATTTTAAAAAATGACGGAATGCCTAAGAATTCTATGGATTTTAATTGTCCAGATTTTTGCACAAACGGCAAAGAAAAGAAACGATTTGTTAAAGATCCGGCAGGTTTTTTCTGGTTAGAAAAATACGTATCAACTAATTTAGAAGAATTTAAAAATAAGGCTAGAAAAATGACGCTGGCATATAATGAACAACCAGATATTTTTCAAGGATTTCAATTTGTTTTTGATGAAAATACAATTCCAATAGGCTATAAAACAAGATGTTTAACATCAAAAGATGTTGAATTGGTTACGTTGAAAGATATTTGCCTAAATATCGATTATAAAGACAAAACCATCACAAAAGATCGTATGATCGAAAATTTGCAATCATACATTTCAGAAAAGTCAGCAAAAGATTTTATTGAAATTATTTCTGAATATATCGAACCAGAGAAAATTCCTGATAATTCAGGTGTCCTTATCAACACAACATCAAAGAGTATTATTCAAAAAGTTGCATGGATGTAACAATTGTAAGAAAAATTAAGGAGAGTATTATGGAAAATTTTAATGATAAATTAGACGCTATTTTTGAAGTTATTGAAAACATTCCGGCGGACGCATCATATATTCCGACCGTTGAAGAACTAAGAAAAAACAAAGTGGAAAAAGATATTGAAAAATATTTACCATATCTTTTATGGGTATCAGAAATGCTTGTGGGGACAAAAAATAAAAAAGAAAAAGAAACTAATCGCTATATCAATTATTTAGTAAGTCAATTAGAAGCAGCAGAGGGGTGATTTTCCCAAAGGAGGAATTATGGCCAAAAACGAACTGGAAATGATCACAAAATCAGCAAATATTGTGGCGTCGGCGATCACCGATATGCTTACGTCTCTTAGTTATATGAGGCTTAATGAAAGCCTTAGAGAAACTGAAAGATTAAAAGCAGAAATGCTTTATAAATTAACAAATGGTGGAAAAACAGCTCCGTATTTGCAGGAATACGGGGTGGAAAATATCAAGTTTTCTTTATTAATGAGAAAAAAAATTGAAGAATATAACTTGACTGCTGATCCAGAGGATAAAGTTAACTTTTTTTTCAGTGAGACATTGGATGGGCATAAAGTATTATGGACCGATGAGCAAGGTGCCGCCAAAATCAATGATCTTCGAAAAGAATTACTAATTGCTTTTGGAGATTTTTATTCTGAAATTAGTCCAAGTGAATTATACAGAGCTAATATGGGAAATGAAGTCGTGACATTCAATGGCGTCACAGAAAAAGAACTCAGTATATTAAAAAGCAATATGGGACCGGGCGGAGCGGCATTTTCTTTTGCTACTATTCCTAATGGAGACGGAACATATAATGTTGAAGTAAACAAAAAAGATTTTATTGCAGGTGAAAATAGAGAAGATTTTTTAGTCAATCTTATTCGTGCAAATACAATAGAGAATAGTGCAAAGAATAGCTATCTTTGCAATGAGTTAGCTTATGAAAAAGATTTAAAAGAACGCATGATAAATTATGATTCCGAATCGCCAACATATGTTACGTCAGCAACAGACGGTGGCAGATATATCAAGATTACGAAAAATGAATTTTCTGTTTATAATGTTGGTTTGGATGCAAATGATGTTCGGCAGCAAATAGAACAGCAAGTAAAACTAAAGGATTCATCACCAGAAAAATATAAAGATGAACTATACAAAGCAATCATTTCTTTTAACCGACCAGTAGAAATTAACGATGATATATGGAAAGAGAATGAAAAGCAATTTGAAAACTTGTATGGAAAAGAAGGAGATCTTTATGCAAGAGAAACCAAAATACAAGCAGCCATAATGAGAGATCTTGAAAAAACTAGGATGAGCTTTCCATCGGTTCGGAGCAAAAAAGCCCCAGATTTATTGAAACAGTTAGAAAGACAGGCTAACCGATCATTGGCAGCAAGTATAGCTGCAAAAATTGTTTATGATAAATTAAATAAAGGAGAAGTTATTGATACCGCTCAGATTCCCGAAATGCTCAATCGAAAAGAGGTTGATCGAATTATTAGAGCCGCTTTTTTTAAAGAACACTTACTTCATATGCAGCCGGATATTCATAAAGAATTTATAGAACAAATAAAAAATACCGATTTATTTAAACAATTTGAAGCGGCATTAGTTAATCCAGATCTAAAAGATGAAATGACAAAATTGATAGAAAATTCCTATGAAGATTTTTATTTTGAACTAAATAAACCTCTGCAAGAAAAAATAAAAAATGAATATCGTAAATTTGAAAATGAAATAAAAACAAATTGTGAAGCTGCGATAAATAAAGGAGTTTCAAAAAGCACCGAACAAACTATTGAACGAATAAAAAATGAAGAAACTGACAAGACGCTTCAGATCATTTTAGCAAAATGTATTACCGGAAAAACTTTGGAAGGAATCCGACCATTGCAAACCGATATCCAGGTACTCCGTAATGCTGAATTTGATGATGAATTAACAAGATTATTTGCTCAAAAGTTAGAAAAGAAATTAGAAGAAATTACAGGAGAAAAAGATTTATCGCCAGATATTTTAAAAACAGAAGCTTATGAAGAAGCTGTTAAAGCAACATCAGAAGAAATTTTGAGGGGAATTAAAGAAAACACATTAAAGAATGAATCCCCTAAATGGATGTCAGTTATCAAACATGCTGATTATATCGGTGGAATTGATGAAGAAAAACTAAAGGAAATTGCTGATGCGGCAATTTCTATAGGAGATTATGATTCTAAGTGCCGAGAAATTCAACCACAAGATTTGAGCTGGGCCACAGATTTAGAACAAGAACAACCAGAAAAATGGGAAATGCTTCAATACGAACATAATGAAGAAAAAATAGGGCAAATATTAAAAGAATCGATTATGATTGAAGACGTTGATCTAAATGGCTCTATTGAAAAAATGCAAGGGGTTTTCCACAAAAATTTAGAACAATATAATATTGACGATTCTGAAAGAGATGTAAATGGAGAAGTTGATATGGACATGGATTTTGTTAGTCGAAATGTTGATGGTGAAGCATTTGATGAAGAAAAAGAAACCATGGATGAAAGATTCGATAGAACAGAAGATGAAGAAATTCCTATAGATGTATGACAAATAAAAAGTAACCGCCTTCTCTTTTTGAGAAGGCGGATTTTCTTTAACTTAAAATAATCTTATTTCTATGACTTCTTAAAATATCTGACATATTAAATTCGAATTGAAAAAAGAACAAAGGAGTCCCAAATATGAAAAAAATACATGGAATATATATCCCGATATAAAACCTGCAGATATACCAGAAACAGAAGATTTTGGTATTGAATACGAAATGAAATATAAAATGCCAAATGGTGAAATCAAGACAATGATAACAGAATGGTTGTGGAAAAAAGGAATGGAATTGTATCTATCCTGTCATAGCGTGGAAATAATATAATTCAATTCAATTATTCCTTTTACAGAATGTAAATCAAGATACAAAAATTATAAATAATTATTTTCTGTACCGAAAAATAAATTTTTAGAAACATCTGACATATTGAATATGTAACCAAAAAACATGGCACACAGGAGGAATTGAATATGAGTGAGAATATTACTTCACCAGAAAAGAACACTGTAGAAACTACAGAAAAAAAGCCAGCAACGTTTTCTAAGATGACTAGAAATCTTATGATTGTCACGGGCGTCTTGGTTATTGCAGCTATTGTTGTTGTGAATTTCCTGTAATCAGGAAATTCACAATATTCTAAGATTTGTAGTTCACAATGCACAGACAAAAATGTGTAAAAAACAAAACTAAGAAGAAAGAGGAATTAAATTATGTCATTATTAAATTTATCGCTTATACCAATTATTGTTGCAGTATTAGTAATTGCATTACTTTGCATGGGATACGTGAAAGCGCCGCCGGATATGGCATATATTATTTCCGGTGTTAAGAAGAAGTCCAAGGTAGTCATCGGAAAAGCGAGTATTCGTATTCCATTTTTTGAGCGACTGGATAAGCTGAATCTACGGTTAATTCCAATTGACGTTAAGACAAGCAATGCTGTACCGACAGCAGACTACATCAATATCAATGTTGATGCAACTGTTAACATTAAGATCAGCAACGATCCAGAGAAGCTGCGGCTTGCGGCAGAGAATTTTTTAAATAAAAACACTGAGTATATTGCCGGGGTGGCAAGAGAGGTTCTTGAGGGCAATGTGCGTGAGATCGTCGGCAAGATGAAACTCGAAGAGATGGTGTCTGACCGTCAAAAGTTTGCTAATTTGGTTAAGGAAAATGCAGAGCCGGATCTTGCAGCGATGGGACTCGATATTATTAGCTTTAATGTCCAGAATTTCGTGGATGGCAATGAGGTTATTGAAAATCTGGGTATTGATAATATCGTAAAAATCAAGAAGAGTGCAGCGATTGCCCGTGCCGAGAGTGAGCGAGATATTAAAGTTGCTCAGGCAAATGCGGACAAGGAATCTAATGATGCTGCCGTAGCCGCACAGACCGAAATTGCAAAGAAGCAGAATGAGCTTGCCATTAAGAAATCTGAACTTCAGATGGAAGCAGATACGAAAAAGGCTATGGCTGATGCTGCTTATGAAATTCAGAAAGAGGAACAGCGTAAAACAATTGAGATCGCTACCGCAAATGCAGATATTGCAAAACAGGAGCGGGAAATTGAGTTGAAACAGAAGGAGGTTGCGGTCAAGGAGCAGTCTCTAGAGGCAGAGATTAAGAAACAGGCAGAGGCGGATAAGTATGCGGCACAGCAGAAAGCCGATGCGGAGTTATATAAACGACAGAAAGAAGCAGAAGCAAAGAAATATGAAATGCAGCAGGAAGCAGAAGCTATGAAAGCGAAAGCAGAAGCAGAAAAATACGCTAAAGCACAGAATGCAGAGGGTATTCGCGCTATTGGACTTGCAGAAGCGGAAACTATTAAGGCAAAGTCAGTTGCAGAAGCTGAGGGTATCGAAAGAAAGGCAGAAGCACAGGCGAAGATGGGACAGGCATCTGTAATTGACATGTTGACAGCTGTTATCCCGGAAGTAGCAAAGAGTGTAGCTGAACCGTTGGCAAAAGTTGATAAGATCACAATGTATGGAGATGGTAATTCCACTAAATTAATTGGAGACATCACAAACTCTGTGACAAAAGTAATTGCTGGAGTAGGAGAATCAACAGGAGTTGATATTTCTAAAATGGTAAAGGATTTTGCTGATAAAACTAATAAGGAAGATAGTGGTGTTATTGCAAATCTTGAAGCAAATGTAAATACTAATGCAAATGATGAAGCGATTGACACAAAGGATAATGACGATTCAGAGGATGTAGATTACAGAGAAGAAAAGTAATGATATCATAATACATACAAAAGGAGAAGGAAACTTCTCCTTTTGTGATATGTTGAATTATTTTTTAGCAAAAAACTTTTGTACCGAAAAATTTTTTAAAATTTTTCTGACATATTATATATGGATCTTTTAAAACAATTAGAACCTGCAAAGTCTGCTGGCATACCAGAAAAGTATAGGTTCGCAAATTCCATTATTATTTTAGGGCAGTATGCCAAATACGGATCATTAGTTCAGTTGGTAGAACGCCCGGCTCATAACCGGGAAGTCGTAGGTTCGAGTCCTACATGATCCATTTATATAATGATTAGAAATTTATTTTAAATAAAAGCTTCTGTACCGAAAAATTTTTAAAAATATTTCTGACATATTATATATGAAATTAAAAAGGCGCCTTGATCTAATGGTTAGTGATATCGCTCTTTCACAGCGAAAATGCAGGGTTCGAATCCCGCAGGCGTCATTCTCTTCCTAAAAGAAGAGACGCTTGGTAATAAAAAGTCGCACTATGTAATGGCCTCCTTTCTGGGATAGACACATTGGCCAGATGCATCTATCCTCATCACAACCTAAACATAGGCGACTATGGGATATTAGCTCAGCGGAAGAGCAATCGACTTTTAATCGATAGGTCCCGGGTTCGAATCCCGGATGTCCCATGAGAGGTCTTTTGCCTTTAAAGGGTTTTTCCTTTATCGCAAAAGTGGCAACTTGTTTTAGGTGTTTTGATTCATCTAAGCAAGAAAAAAATCAGAAAAAAAAGATGTTACGAAAGCGCGCGCAAGTAACGGTATCAGTTCACATCATTAATCGCCGACTGATTTGGAATACCTTTGTTGGGTGTGGACAAACAATTTTGGAAAATAAGTAAAAAACATATATGATGCAGTACCGAAATGGTTATAACGGCAATCCCCGCTAAGGATTTGTGCTGAATTGAGTAAGCATGGAGGTTCGAATCCTCTCTGCATCGTTATAACAATTTAATATATGCCATATGTCCGGGTGGTTGAGGGAGCGGTCTTGAAAATCGTTGGCCTATAAAGGCTTGCAGGTTCGAATCCTGTGTATGGCGTTAAAAGAAAAAATATAAATATATTTTCTCTTTTTGTAATAAAATAATGGGCATTCGCCAAGCGGTAAGGCACTGGATTTTGATTCCAGCATCCGTAGGTTCGAATCCTACATGCCCAGTTAATATTCTCCTATAGCTCAATTGGTAGAGCGCACGACTGTTAATCGTGTTGTTGTAGGTTCGAACCCTACTGGGAGAGTTAGCAATGTGAATGAGAGCACGAGACAGTTCTTAAAGCTGCAAATTTACAAGTTTGTAAAGCAAAAAACGCATTGCTTAAATATTATAGAGTAGAGGTAACTTGTAGGGATATGAACTTTGAGGCCGTAGGTTCAAATTTAATTCTCTATACCACTGTACTAACATGTTTAGCTACAGAATCTGGTTTTGGCATAGCTTTTACCGGTTTTTTGCACAGTTATGTCACTGTGCCATATCTTGCAATATAGCAGAGAGAAATTAAAGAAGTCGCCCTTTACAGATGGCAAGTTCGAAATAGTCTGTAAATATTTTCGTCACATTCTATATGAGGCGTACGAATTGAAGCATAACCAAGAGTATATAGATTCGAGTCCTGTTCCCGTAATTAATCTGATAAAAATAGATAAGCGATAGTATTGGAATGGCAGACGAGGCAGGTTTAAAATCTAGTTCTTAATAAGAGCATAGGCTTAAATCTCATTAAGTGCATTAAATGGCTTGGTAGTCAAGTGGCAAGACATTATCCTTTATGATAAGATCAGAAGTTCGAATCTTCTCCAAGCCATAATTTATAATTTAGTTGGCGAAACTCCGAAGCTTTAGCTTTGGGGATGCCAGCCAGCCTTTTAAATTTGAAATGTAAGCAGGATTTCACTTTTGAAGAATTGTTTAGTGGGCTTTTGGCAAGCCCTAAGCGTATAAGGGTAGCGTAAAGCTATCAGACTAGGCTTGAATCCCCAGAGCTAAAGCTCTGGGGAGTGTCAATATGACTAGCTTATGTTTAGTGATTTTAAATTCGCTTCTAATGGGTATATGTGATTTAGAGGTTACGAGCATTCGCTTTTTAAGTAAATTATTTATTACGAGGATTCAGATCTTATAATCGGCATTATCGGGATGTAGCTCAGTTGGTAGAGTGCGCGTTTTGGAGACGTGAGGTCGTGAGTTCGAGACTCGCCATTCCGACTGATAATATCATATGGTGTTGGTAGCGAAATTGGCAGACGCGCCAGATTGTGGTTCTGGTAGGAGTAATCCTGTGTGAGTTTAAATCTCATCCTTCGCCCTTATGTATGGCTCCATGGTCTAATGGCTAGTGATATCAGCCTCTCAAGCTGATGATGTTGGGTTCAATTCCCACTGGAGCTACTATATGGCCTCTTAGTCTAAAGGTTATGACACAACCCTTTCAAGGTTGGAATACTCGGTTCAAGTCCGGTAGAGGTCATTTGCGGAGTAGAGCAGTGGCAGCTCGCAGGGTTCATAACCCTGAGGCCGCAGGTTCAAATCCTGCCTCCGCCATTTCAATTAATATAATTTGCGCCCAAGGTGATGTGGTTCGTTGCAACTGGCTTATATCCAGCGATTTTGGGTTCGATTCCTAATGGGCGTATTAAATTTCTTGGCATTTATCGTTTAGCGATATTGTAAGCCCTGTTACCGCATTTTGGTAGAGCCGACTATATAACGACTCTAGTGCGCACGAAACTTAAATGCGGTATATCTATTAAACTCTGTTCCGGATTTCATATGATTTTCGGGACGAAATCCCAATCAAGAGTTTTGAACTGCAAACAGACGCAAATCAGTTTGGGTTTTAGGAGATATGGGTTTTTCTTATATAAATTATACCAACGCATTCAGTATCCATTATTTTGATGGATATTTTTTATTTTTCATTTTTTTCTATTTTTTAAGTATCTGACATATTAAATATGAAATGTTGATTAAGAAAAAAGGAGATGAAAAAATGGAATGGAGAAAAAATAAAAATTTATTAGGAAGTAATGATTTTCTAGCATATGAACAAAATCTTTTTGGGTGTAAAAATCCGGAAGAAAAAGAAACAAAAGAATATAAAATTCCTAATTTAAAAAAAGTTATAGATCGTATTTTGGAAGCAAAGAAAAATAATGAATTGATTTACACAGTGGGAGATTACGATGCTGATGGAGTGTTTTCTTTAGCAGAACTTGATCTGTTGTATAAAGAATTAGGTATTAAAAATTATATTTTGAGAACACCTCGAAGAATATCCGAAGGATATGGATTATCATTTCATATTGTAAAGGAAATTATTCAGTATGAACCAGGGCTGTGTATTTTAGTTGATAATGGAATTGCCGCTTATGAACAAGTTGAGGAGCTTATTAATTATGGATGGGACATCATTATAATGGATCATCATCAGCGTCCAGAAAATAAAGAACTTCCGCCTGCGGATATTATTATTGATCCAGAAGCAATTCCTGGCCAAGCAGATTTTATTCATTATTGTGGAGCTGGATTAGTGTATAAGCTTGCAGAAAACATGTCAATTAAAGAAGAAACAAAAAAACAGATTTTATCCTATGCAGCGATTGCGACATGTGCAGACTGTGTGCCGCTTGTCGATATCGAAATGCATACATATGATAATTGGCTGATTGTTCGTAATGGTTTAAAAAACATAGTAACTCCATCTGGCCGAACAAAATCTTTATATGTTTTGCTAAGAAGTATTGGAATTGATTCATATGTTACAGAAAGTGATTTTGGCTTTCGAATTGGACCAATCGTAAATGCTTCCGGTAGATTGTTTGATGACGGAGCACAAAGAGTACTAGAGTATTTCACAAATAATGATGCAAGTTTTCAAAATATGGAAGAGGTGGCGGCAGAATTAATTGCTACAAATAACAAAAGAAAAGATGTTCAGAAAAGTGTACTTGAAAAAGTGAAAGAAAACATCAAAACGCCATCAGCAGGAATTCTTGTTATTTATGAGCCAGATATTCCGGAGGGAATTGTTGGATTGGTTGCAGGAGATTTAACCAACAATTACAAAATTCCATCTATTGTCCTTACAAAGGATAGTAATGGAGAATTAAAGGGATCTTCCAGATCAACAGATAATGTAAATATTATTGAACTTTTATTTAAGTGCCAAAAATATTTGTTAAGATGCGGCGGACATAAAAAAGCAGCAGGACTAGGGTTAAGCTTAGAGAATCTGGAGGCATTCAAAAAAGAAATTGAGGTATTGGCTGGGCCTTATGAAAAACCAAGTGATATTGCTTATTATGATTATTCTATTATGGCAAATGAAGCAAAAGGTTTATGGGAACAAATTGAAAAATATGCTCCTTATGGAGAAGGAAACTCTTATCCATATTTAGAAGTTAAAGATTTCGATATTTCTGATGCTAAAATTATCGGAGCAACACATAATACGCTTAAGTTGACTGGAAAGAAAGGACTAGGCTTATTTGCCGTTAATTTTACTGGTGTTGGGAAGGAGGAGTATACAGAATTAGGATTGCCAGAAAAAGTTAATTTATATGGTCAACTATCTGTTAATATGTGGAATGGAAGAACAGAGTTACAAATCCGATTTGATGAAATGAAAAAGAAAAATTAGAAATAGGAAGGAGATTTTTTATGAAGACAAATACGAAATTAAAAAACATAAAGAGGAAAGAGTCTTTTTGGAAATTATTTTACGCCACATTTAAAGAACAGATTGAATTTGCAATAGGGTGCATAATACTGATTTGTTTGTTTGGTGGAAATTTTTATGCTCTCCGCAAGATATATTGTGAAGAAGATTTTTTTGCATTAAGCATACTTGTTATTTTCGCAATGGCAGTTGAAATCGTTGGTATCCTATTAATATGGGCTGTAATAGAATTATTACATATATGCTATCGATCATTATCATTAATTAACCGCCTCACATATATTCCGTTAACATTTGAAGAAATGAAAGCTGTTGGAATTAACGTAGACTCAAATAAAGGAATTGAGAAAATAGTCGCTGAAATTATATATTTTTTAGCCGAAAATATTTTATGCGAAAAAACAATTGAGGAAGCTTATGAAGGACGATGGATTTTTTCTAATGTAAAATTTGCATTTTATAACAAATGCGAAGAAATTAAAAGTCTTATTCCGTATATGGAAATTATTAAAAATTTAGCGAATTATGATGAATTGCAGGAAATTGTTTCATTGCCAATAAATGATGAAAATAAGGAGACGATTATTGAAAAGATAACAGAATTTCTTCATAATGAAAATAAAAACGACCATTCGATAGGTTAAAAAATCAAGAAAGAGGGGAGCGTACTGACATCCTCTCTTTTTTATGGCTATTTTTATAATTAAAATCTGACATATTGTTTTTAAGGAGTAGACCGGAAAGGTTCGGTTACTTATATCCGAATAGTTCACGAAGATAAGGAAAAGGAAAAGAGGTGTTTTTATGGTAAAAAACCATTCCATTATTATAAATAGTAAAGAATATATTGTAGGACAGAAATATAGAATATTTTCACCTTTAAATGCTCCGTATCTATATGTAAATCCAACTAATTTTGAAAATCAACAGAGATTAAAAAATACATTAAAAAACAATAATAATGCTATTAATTATTATGTTGGCCGTTTGGTCCAAATTCCAAGAATAAAAGAGAACGGATATATTGGAAATCTTATGTTTTTTGCAATGGATGATGTTATTTATGGAAATGGAGCATATTTACAGGCTGAACCAATTGATATGATTCGAGCCAATATAACAAAAATTAAAGAATACTAAACAAATTGTATCTGATTTGCAAAATGAAGCAAAAATTGCAGATGTATGAATATTAGAAGATGGCGATGAAGCAAGAAGTCACGAAGTTTTTATCTTCGTGGCAGTTCACAAGAAAGGAACTTTAATACTTTATGGGACAAATTACATATAATACTATTTTTTCTGAAATCCAAAAATATATGCTTATGATGCAATGGGCCGAAACATTGATTCGATATTTGAAGGATAAGGGATGCGCAAAAAATGATGAAAAAATTCTTTCGGCTAATTTTATTAGAAATACCGCATTTACGGGATTACTAAGATGTAAATTGGATTATACATACAATGATACAAAAGACGAAATAAAGCTGATGTTAGACAATGTGATTTACTCTTGTCCAACAATTGAAATTGTTAAAATTCTGGGAAAGGACGTTTATCAAATTTTAGAAAACGTTAATCCTGAAATCGTGAAACAGGCAGAAATAGAGTTACAAGAAAAAACATCATTATTAGAGCGAGTAGAAAAAACAACAAAAACAGCAGAACCAAAAGATATTGAAGAAAACAAAAATAAGAAAGATGAGAATATCAAAGATACTAAACAATATGAAAAAGCACCAGATGAAAAATCGAAAAAGAAAAATAGTTTAGCTGCTGATACCATAGTAGAAAACATAGAATTTCCTGCTAAAGAGAGTGATCCTAAATCAAAAGAAGAAGAAACAACAAAAAAGCCAGAGAGGGTTAATGCTATCTATAATGATAATATCAAAGAAAATAATCAAAAACGCGAACAAAATATATCGAATAAACCAATTATTCGTGAATTAAGTTTTATGAATGTAGAGCAAAAGACAAAGCACTTAAATTCATTTGTATATGAAAAATTTTTAATAAAAACTAAAAATGTTGAAAGAACATATATTGCTTTCCCAATTAAGATTTATGAAAATGAAAATAATGTACCTTTTGTTTTGCTAGATATTTCTGATCCTAATAATTATAAGACGGTTCCTCTTAACGATAATAAAATGGCTTATTTTACAATAGAAGAAATTGAGTTTTTGGCAAAAATTATATTTGTAAACGGTAAGTTCAAAAGTATTGTCACAGAAAAAAATGGAGAAACACGGGCTTTTTCAATCTCAACAATTGATCATTCTTATTGCCATTCTCAAGAAGTAGGATATGGGCATATATGTTTTAAATATCAAAAAGAATATATTCATATTTTCCCATTGGCTTCTCAAAATGATAAGACGGGAAATGCTCCTTTCATATATTTTATTACAGATGAAATGGGGAAGGTTATTGCAGATCCTCAAAAGTATAATATTTCTGAAAAAGTTTTAATTAATGGCAAAGAACTAGAATTACTATGTTATTGGAAAGACCAATTATTGATAAGCGAATGTTTATAATAAGCAAGAAAATAAGTAAGAAAAGAAGAAATTTAAGGGGTGCTTTATTTTTTCTTCTTTTCTTATATTTTTTCTATCTGACATATTAAATATGAGATTTACATTAAGAAAAAAGGAGAAAATTAAAAATGTCAAATGGAAATAAATACATTTTAACTATTAAAAAAACTGTTATGCAAAGAAAAGGTTCTGAAGTAATTTCTGTTTTGCAAAATGGAAGTAAGGTAACAGGAGAAGTATTTATTGATAATGATCCTGTAATGAATCGATTAACCGTTTACTTAGACACAAAAAACAAAGAAGACGCAATTGGAATAGTAGAGGCTATTACAAATGAAGATGGCTCATTAGCTTTTCCGGCAGAAGAAATTCGACCAATGCTTAAAATCGGATATACAGCTGAGATTATTGGATTAGGATCAAATACAAATACTTTCATGATTAGTTTTACAGAAATTGTCCCAAATGTAAAAAAGAGACAAAATAAATCAGAAGATTATGAAACAGAAATCACAAGAGTTGTTAATGCAGGATATTGCACTGAAACAGAAGTGCGAGAAAGAATTTCTATTATGGAAGATTTATTTATTCCAAAAGAAATGATTGTTGATATTTTGAAGAGATATCGGAACTATAAACGTCCGGCAAAACGTCCCTCTACTATTTTTATTGATCCATATGGCGAAAACATGGCAATTATGCGTCAGGCATTTATTAATGTGTTGACAGGAAGAGCGCAGATTTTTGAAGGTCCAAAATCTGTTGGTAAAAATGTGGCCGTAGAAACAATCGCTTGGCTTTTGAATATGCCAATGTATCTTATCACGTTTAATCGTTATATGAGTGGCGACGATATTTATGGCACAAAAACAACTGTTTCGCCTGAAATTGCATCATATTCTAGCGAAGAGTTGGAAAGTATGGCAACATATGAATTGCTGGCCAAATCTGGAGAAAAATTATCAAATAATCAGCTCCAGGAAGCAGCAAGATTTATGGCATTATCTGCAAAAGCATCCGCAGTAAGCATTAAACAGGAAGACTCTCAGTTGGTTGATGCACTAAGTGATGGTGGAGTTATGTGTTTTAATGAAATGAATTTAGCAGAAGCAAATTTTTTTGCAAGTTTTGCAAATCAAATCACAGATGGCACAGGTTTTTTATTTGTACCGGGTATTGGCAGAATAGATATCAATCCAGATTTTGTTCTTGTCGGAACACAAAATGGAGGATATCTAGGAACAAATGAGCAAAATGCAGCAACAATGTCTAGATTTGCTTGCTTACAATTTGATTTTCCGGGTTCTATAAAATCACAGCTTGAAGCAGCTGTGGGAAAGAAAACATTAAATACACAGTATTTTTTGCAGTGTGATGAATTATACAAAGGTTTTTTAACTGCCGTTAAGAGCGGCTATGTAAGAGATGATTGTTTGAATATTCGAGGTATTGTTGCAGCCTTAAAAGCAAAAGCAGCCTACCCGGAATACACAACACTTTCTCAGCAAATTAGAACACAAGTCATAAATACATGTGCGGATTCAGATCGAGGAAATTTGATTGCACAGTTAGAAGATAAAATCAACTTGTAAAAATAAGACAAAAAAGAAAATAGGAGGATTTTTTATGACTATTCCAGTAGCTTTAGATAAAAGCGGAATTAAAAATTTTACTAAAATGTTTTCGTACCGTATCGGATTCGTAAATCGAGAGGGCGAAGACGATGAAACAGAACTTGATGCTCTTAGCAAAAAAGATCTTAATGAATTATGGAAAACTCTGCATGAAGAACTGAATTGTGAAGTAGATTCTGTTACTTATATTGAGAGAGTTCCATATGAAGCATAATTAAAAATGAAAAAGGCAGGAGAAAAATGTACTTCTGCCTTTTTGGATTTTTATATCTCTGACATATTATACATGACAATAAAAATAAAGAAAAAAGGAGAAAAAATGTTGAATTTAAAAGAAAAATCAATATTAGCCTCAAGATATTATCGCTATTTTGATGCTTTTATGAAAATTGGATTATCTACCTTACCAAGAAAAATGATTCCGATTTTAAAGTTTTCAGAAAAAGAAAATACATATTCTGATGGTGGTAATAGCATAATTGTAATTGGTCTAGAAAATCCTCTATATAAAGCATGTCAGGATGAAAATGATTTTATATGGATTACACAATATTTATTAGGACATGAAATGCAACATGTGTTGTCAACAACTGAAAAAGCTTGGAAATGGGGAATTAGCCAAGGAACTAGATTGGTTTGTCAAGAAATTTCTAAGCAAATTGAAGGACCCAACAAACGTCGTTTTCTTAAAGAAAGTGATTATAACTATTTTGTAAAAGATATGCAAGATAAAGGAATTTTAATTTCACTTCAGCAGATTCAGACTATTATTCATTTTATCCAGAATAGCTTGTGCGATGGAAGAATTGAGAGATTAAGAGCAATAAAACGTCCAGGCTTTCGAAAGCTTATGATTGCAGGAAGAGGATATATTTGGAAAGAAACTCCAATACAAATCCGCAAGGCTTATGAGGATCTGAGTGCAGAAGAAAAATTATCAATTAAGCTAAACCAAATTTTAAGTTTAGCGACAACTTCTTTATATATGAAAGACTTTTTAGAAACATATATGGAAACTCCACTAAAAGAGGATATTGATAATTTTATTCCGATTATTGCGAAAGGAGTAAAGTCTTCCAATTGTCTAAAATGCATGAAACAGGCTATCGAAATTGATAAAATGTTAATTCCAGAAATTATTGAAGTTTGCAAGCTTGATCGGATGAATGAGATTCTTCAGAATTTGCCAATACCATCGAATGATGCAAGTTATAAAGGATCTTCTGTAACAGAAGAATGCGGAGCAGAAAATGAAGATGGGAATGACAATAATGATAACAATAAGAAAAAAGACGATACATCAACATCTAAAAAACACATCGATTCAGATCCCAATGGCAATGTAAAGGATGAAACAAAAGATTCCGAAGAACTAAAGGATTCAGATCAAGTACAGTCAGTAAAAAACGACTGGGGCATCAATGCAGGAAAAAGAAATATTGGAGACACTTCTTCTATTGAACTATCAGATGAAATGATCAACAGACTTAATGAGGAAATTGAAAAAATTATAAAAGAAGCAGCTGAAACGGCAAAAGAAAATACTTCTGCCATTTGTTCTTCTATAGCAGTGCAAAAAATAGAAAAGGAAACGCCGGATAATTCAGTCCCAACAACAGCTGAAGGAGTAGCAGAAAAGTATTCCGAATCTATGCATTTTGAAGAAAAACATCGGATGTATGATCTTAGTTATCCTTTGCCTTTTGAATTGGCAGGTCGAGCAGAAAAATTTACTCATGATATTGAAAAACTGCTGCATAATCAACAGGAACCATATGTCCGTGGAAGGATGTCTGGGATGTTAGACAGTGGCAAACTTTCAAAACTTCTTATGAAACAAGGAGACTTTTACAAAAAACAGGGAAAAATACCTGAATTTAATGGGTGTGGATATATTCTAATGGATAATTCAGGATCAATGGGAAATGGAAGAGGCTCAAAAAGAGAATATGCTTGTGAAGCAATGGCAATTATTGAAGAGGGTTTTAAACGATATATGCCAGTAAAAATTACAGCTTTTGATGCTTGTTCAAATAATTTTGTTTTACATGAAGTGATCAAAGGCTTTGATGAAAAAATGAATGCATCTTGTTCATATAATTTTTTTATGTCAGGTCGAAGTGGAAATGGGAATAAAGATGGATTCTCTATCCGCATTGCAACAAAAGAATTATTAGGAAGATCTGAAAAAGAAAAATTATTAGTTGTTGCTTCTGATGGTACACCATCATGTTATCAAAATTATGTTGGAGGAATGGCAGATGTTAGAGATGCGGTAAATGAAGCAAGGAAAGCCGGAATAAAAGTTGTAGGCATATTTTTTGCGGACGATGTAAATGACTGCAAGGAAGCAAAAGAATTTCAATCTATGTACCAATTTGATTGTGTTTGCACAGTACCAGAAATGATCGAAGATGAATTGACGAAGGTAATGACAAGATTTATGTTTGGTTAATAATTTTACTTAGTAAAGACGAGTTGATGAAAACAGCTCGTCTTTATTTTGCTTAAAATCTGACATATTGATAATAAATAAAATTATTAAATTGTAAATGAAGATTGGAGAATAATTATGAATAAAAACACATGTTATAAAATTTTAAATGAAACATTGATTGATAAGAAAGAAAAAGACACACCATTTTTACCAGGAATATTATATCGAACAGGATATGAACTAACCAGTACCTTAAATGGATTCCATTATGTTAAAAAGTTAGAAGATCTTGAACCGTATTTGTCTTGTGAAAATCCATACAAAAATATTGTTTTTGAATGTGAACATGGAGATGAATTTACCAATGATGGCGTTCTCTTTGCAAGCGACTCTATTCAAATTATCCGAGAAGTACCATTTGATGAAATCATTAAATATGTAAAAATCAATCAGGCAAGATTGAAAACCGAAAATCCTAAATTTTTAATCAAACTTGGCTTTTTCCATAAAGAATTCGCAAAAAGCCGAGACGTATCTATTAGGGGATTAGTTGGGAGATGTGGAGATTCTGAAATTCGGAAAGAATTGCGTAAGGATTTTAATCCCATAGTTCGGGAACAGGTTGCATTAGCGGGACATTATGAAGATTTGATGATCTTACGAAAGGACCGAAAAAAAATGGTTCGCGTTGCTGTTGCAAAAGCTGGAAACAGCAGAGTTAATGCATCTATGATCCATGACCCGGCATATGAAGTACGGATAGCTATTTTAGATACTGCGGAACCTAAAATCATTAGCTTAATGCGAAAAGACGAAAACTGGCAAGTGCGAATGGCAGTTGTAAATGTTTGCGATATGGAAGGTCTTGAAGAACTATGCATGGACAAAAATTATTTAGTAAGAAAAAATGCATGGATGAAAAAAGAAGCATTAAAAGAGAAGGAATAAATCCTTCTCTTTTTTGTATACCGAAAAAAGAAAAAGGATATCTGACATATTAAAAATAGGCAAAAAAGAGGAGAAGCAAGATGCAGATAAAAGGTTTTTTAACAAAAGAAATTTTTAGAAATTATCAAAACGGATATTCTATTTTTTCATTAAAAACAGATGATAAGACAATAACGTGTGCTGGCATAATACAAAAATTCCCATATTATACACCTTTATGTTTAGAAGGTGAATATGGACGAAATTCTAAATATCCAGAAACATTCATAATTGATTCTTTTATGGGATGGAATACAACAGAACAAAATGACATTTTATATTTAGCGAATGGTTTAGATATTAGTGGACTAACAATAAAAAAAGCAGAAAAAATCATAAAAACCTTAAATATGCCTGTGTTTGAAGCTGTCAAAAAAGCTAATTCTGAAAAAGAATTTGCAACGAAAATACCTAACATTGATCAAAAAATCAGTCATCAAATTTACACAAAAATCAAGCAAACAATAGATTTCCGAACACTTTTCGATGAAATTGTTCATGCTGGAGGTAATTATTCTGATGCTATAAAAGTATTTGAAATATATGCAGAAAAAAGTCAAGAAATGTTATTGAAGCATCCATATATTGTTGGAACACTTTTGGAATGGAAATTTGATATGTGTGATCAGATAGCAAAAGAACATTCTATCAAAAGTCTATCATTAGAAAGAGCAAAAGGAATTTGCAAATATATTATGACACAATCTTTAAATGACGGAAATACATATGTGACACTTGAAGAATTTTCATATAGAGCAAATCATCTTTTAGCAAACAGCCCATTAGGAACAGTCCCAATTTCATTTTTGCTATCATTTTTACTTACTGAAAAACAATATGTGCATCATGTGAGAAAGGGAGAAATACGATTTGCATTAAAAACTGTTCACGATAATGAAAATATTCTTGTGAAAAACATTTCAAGATTATCACAAACCTCAAAAACATATAATTTTGATGAAAAAGCAATCGAAAGCATTGAAAAGGAAACTAACATTAATTTTTCAAATGAGCAAAAGAAATCTTTTGATTCTTTAAAAACATCAGGAATCAAAATTATTACAGGGGGTCCTGGATGCGGAAAGACAACAACGATTGATGGCTTAATTCACTACATTAAAGAAGTATACAAAGAAGATGTTTGTTTATGTGCTCCAACAGGATGTGCAGCACAGCATATGGCAGAAAAATCGGGAATGCAAGCAAGTACATTTCATTATTTATTAGGTATCAGACCGTTTGACACAGGTTGTATTCCTGATTTTAATAGTCAGGCTCAACTTCCTTATCATTTTTTTATCATTGACGAATTCTCTATTGCAGATATTGAGATGACAGCATTGTTATTTGATGCGATTCCTAATGATTCTTGCATAATTATTGTTGGAGATCCAGATCAGTTAGAAAGTGTTGGACCAGGAAATGTTTTAGAAGATTTTATTACTTCTGGGCTTTTTGAAGTATATCATTTGAATACAATCTTTAGGCAAAAGAAAGGTTCAAACATTATTCTAAATGCCAAAAAAGCAGCGGTAGGAAATTCAGAATTTACCGAAGGAGAAGACTTTGCCTTAAAACATTTTGATAATGAAATGGATGCTGTAAATGCCTGTATTTCGTATTCACTGCAAAAAGAAGAAGGGGAATGCCAGGTGCTTTCTCCCATGAAAAAAGAAAAAGCCGGGACAAAATATTTAAATAAAGCAATTCAATCGATTCGACACAAAGGCGAAATGGGAGCGAAAGTATACGGAGACAATGAGTTTTATGTTAATGATCGAATCATAACTATAAAAAATAATCGAAAAGATAATTATTTTAATGGAGAGCCAGGAATTGTGAAACTTATTGATGATGAAGGAATGTTGCTTCACTTTGATAATGGAGATGAAATTTATTTAAAAAATTCAGCATTAGATGAAGTAATCCCGTCCCACGCATTAACAATTCATAAATCTCAGGGAAGCGAATATCCCGAAGTTGCAATTCTATTGACAGAAAATGCCAAAAGAATGATTAATCGTAAGATTTTATATACCGCGATCACAAGAGCAAAAGAAAAGGTTAGCATTTTTTATCAAGATGGCGTTTTGGGACAAATTCCTGCATCAAAGAAGAGGCATACAGAATTATCGGACGAACTGATACTGCTGTATTAAAATAATTTTAGTAAAGATATCTGACATATTAAATTATAGAATAGACAATGTATAGAAAGGAGATTGTATTGTGGCAGAAACAAAAACCATTGTTAATCACACGATATTTGAAAAAAAACATCATTACATGAGCGCAATGAAAGAAATTGAAATATTAAAACGCCAGGCGGAATATGAAATACTTCAAGGTGGATTTTCAAAAGAAAGATTAAATGAAATATACAAAACACGCTCTTTGATTTTTGCTGGATTGATACGTGAAAAATTAAATTATCAATATATCCAAAATTCAGACGATCCACAAAAAGATGAAATTCGATTAGTTATTGATGGTATAAATTATGATTGTGAAGCAAAATCTTTATTAAATGTAATGAAGAATGATTTTGCGGTCATGATTCCAGAAAGTGTTGGCCGGTTAAAATTTGAAAAAGAGACCACCGACAAAGAACAAGAGCCAAATAAATTAAAAAAAAGAAATGAGGCAACAGATAATGACAAGATCTTAGATTTGAAAAAAGATAATACTGAAACCAAAATAAAAACAGAATCAATAGAGCCTGAAGCTGACAACGAAACAATAACAGACATTTCTGGAGCTGCAACATCTGAAAAAATTTCTAATGAATCAATTGTTGCAGCTGTTATGCCGGAAGCAGCAAGCATTGATGAAAATAAAGCGAAATCTTCAGATTTTATTGAGGAAGACCATTTAGAAGAAAAGAACAGAATTAAGAATGATAAATTTGTATATGATATATGCAATGTGTCGGCAATAATGGATGGGGGAAGAAGAGGAGAGGACTTTACATTTATTATTGCTCCATTATATCTATATGAAGATAACACAAAACCAGATATTGTCGTGTATGCAAAAAAAGAAAGTTCTTATGTTTACGAGGTTACTCAAACAGAAAAAAAGGTTCTTGAGATTAACATTGAGGGCCATACTTTCTTAGTACATGGAAGCTTTCATTCTGGAGAATTTAAATCTTTCATTCATGCGGCAGGAGTGACATTAAGCACAGGATATAATCTTAAAATTGATACTGAAAAGCATAGGAATGCTTTAAAGCAATACACCCCGAATAATAAAAATGGCCATATTTGTTATGAAGCTGAGAATATTAAATTTCATGTATTCCCATTAGAATCTTTTAATGAAGCTGGTGGAAACGGAAACGCAAAATGCTTGGTTGTTTCAGAATACAACACTGGAAGAGAAGTACAAATATTGCCTGATCCGTATAATGCAAAAGTTATTTTTGGAAACGGGAAATACTCAATGTATAATTATTGGGATGGAGAATATCTTGTTTCTGAAATCATAAAAAATGTTCAAGAAATTGAAGAAGAAAAGGAGAAAAGAAAGGGCATAGATTTCCTGGCATTAGCTGACAAGGGGTTAAGAAAATTAATAAAATTGGTAATCTTAATTTTAATTGGAGCGGGATTATTTATTGGAGTGCATAAAGTTAATACCGATCCTGTGTTAAAAGAAAAAGTGATTAGTCAAATAGAAAAAATTGTTGATAACAATAAAGAAAAAAAAGATAAGGAACACGAATCTATTTTTTCTAATATTGATGGAATGAGTACAGAAACATTGATTCCTGAAGATACAGGAGTGCAGGAGATGAAAGAAGAATAGCAGCACATGAATTAAACGCATTCGTCTATTTGAATGTGTAGAAAAACCCTGACGAAGTACCAAGCACAGATAACAATTCATAAGGAGAAAAGATATGCTATATATTACAGGAGATACTCATGGAATGATCGATATACAAAAAATAAAAGATATGGCAGGAGCACTTCATAAAGAAGACTATTTGCTGATCACAGGAGATTTTGGAGTTATTTGGCGTAATGAATCTGATGATTTAGAAGAATCTTTAATTTCCATTTATGAAAATCTTGGTTGCACAGTGTTGTGGATTGACGGCAATCATGAGAATCATGTTAGAATAAACAACTTGCCTGTTGAAGAATGGTATGGAGGAAAAGCTCACAGAATTTCCGAAAACATTATTCATCTTATGCGTGGAGAGATTTTTGAAATAGCCGGTTATAAAATTTTTACTATGGGAGGCGCCGCTTCTACAGATAAAGAATGGCGTATACCTGATGTTAGCTGGTGGAAAGAAGAAATCCCTTGTGAAAAAGAGAAAAAGAATGCGTTGAATAATTTAAAGAAAGCAGAATATAATATTGATTTCGTAATCACACATACTGCTCCATCTCATATTATAAAAGAAATGAATGCATTTTATCGTATAGATGAGTATACTGATTGGCTAGAAGGTTTGTCTAAAAAGATGAATTTTTCTCAATGGTATTTTGGACATTTCCATATTGATCGAACATTTGAAAATGGAAAATACATTGCTTGCTTTGATGAAATCGCTATGCTGCCAGAGAAAATAAATAACAATAAATAGTGGAAAGCTGTTTCTTATTTTTATGAATAAGAAGCAGCTTTTTCTGTACCGAAAAAACCTCAAAAAGATCTGACATATTAAAAATATAGTTTTTGAATTTTTGATTTTGTGAGGTTTTTATTATGGATTTTCAAGTTCCAACATTTATTCAGGAAATAGAAGAAATGCCGTCACGTCAGACAATTGATGTCAAGGAATTAGAGCGAAAAAGAAAGACAGAAAGAGAAGACCGTGCATTAATAAAGCTTCTTGCCGCTGACCGTGTTTATAACAAAGGAACGTTTGATGTCATGTATTGTGAAAATACATCTGAACAGAGGAAAAGTTCCGTTTCTTATTCTATTCAAAAATTTCATCCACAAAAAGAGTCTACTCTTACGCCAATGGGGGAGATTCACAAATTAGAAGCTGATGGAAAAATCGGCTTTTTTGTATATCCAATAGTGAAATTTTTTACAAAAGGAACGATTAAAAACACTGAATCTCACACAATTACGTTTAAACTTACTGGAGATCTGGCAGAAAGAATTAATGCAGGAGAGGATTTGCTCCAGGATGAAGTATATTATTTGTTGAAAAAAGAATATCCGTTTTTAAACACTTTTTCTCCATATGCTGTGATTGCAGATGGTGATAGGACATTGTATTTAATGTATACTTTTGCAGACAATATTATAAACAGAAAGAAAAATGTTAAGGATCTTTACCTGCTACTTTCAGATTTTACTGGTATGCCAATGGCAAACGAAACAGATTTTTATAACATTCCGTTCCCTTGCCCTAATACAAAAAACAAAAATACGGGCAAAAATTGCAGATTTTACTGGGATCAGAGATATAAGATCCGCACCTTAACGGGTTTTATTTCTTTAAACGTAGGGATCTTTTCAAGTTCTGCCGTGAAGAAGGTTGTTTATTGTGAAGACGGCAGCATAAAAGAAAATGCAGACATTACAGATTTTCATGCATATTGGATCAATAAGTATGGTTCGGAATTTCTGGCAGATAATCCAGAATATTCGGAGCCTATGTCTGTTTATAAAAATAAAGGAAACAAAAAGAAAAAAGATGATTTTATTGGTTTTGCTAATAGCATAAACACAGATATTTCAAAAATGAATTTCTGGACTTTTTGCACTGTAATCAATCATTCCGGTAAATATGAGCACAAAAGCATACATACAGTAAATGATGTTGATTACAGCAAAACACCGGGAAAATTTCTTAGAGATCTTCGTACCATATTTGAAGAGCGAAATGGCAATATGAAAGGAATGGAAAAAGCTTTCATTTATCATATGACGCTTACATTAATTTGGTGCAAAGCGAACAATGCTGAAATACGTACTATTATCAAAGAATATAACAAGAAGATGAAACATCCTTTAACAGATGAGACGGTAAGGCAAATTGTGGATGCAAGAATTAAAAATAGAGGAAAGGAGCATGTTTCGGCAAAAAAAATTACGGCTGAGTTAAACCTTTCAGATGCCTTCATCCTTAATCGGGCAAAGATTTGCTATAATAAAGAAAGAATTCTTGCCAGAAAAAGAAAAGCAAGTCAGAAAGCTAACGAATATCGAAAGAAGCAAGTTGCTCTTAAAAGAAAGGCTAAATATGATGCCTTAAAAAAGGCCTATTTAGCAGGCGGTAATTACAAAGATATGGAAATGGCAAGTGGCTGGAGCCGAAATACTGTGAAAAAATATTTAAAAATGGTCTTAATGGATCAAAAGAAAAAATACGAGCAGTGGAAACTCCGCCAGGAAATAAAAGCGGTAGAAACAGGCAAGACTAAAAAGGTAGGCATTCCACAGTCATATAAACGGATCGCTGCTATTTTAGATAGAACAGAAAGCAACATCTGGATTTCAAGATTGGCAGAGCAGACAGAACAAGTCGCATTAATATAATTTTTCAAAAATGAAATATGACTTAAAGGCTTATGAAAGTTGTTGAAAAAATAAGCCTTTTTGTTGTACCTAAAATTAGAAAAAATGAGTGGAAACCGCAAGAAATCTTTAAGTTTTCTGTCAAAAAATAAAATCCGCATATATAAAAACTTGTGTAGAACAAAAAAATATAGTGGTTTGTCGTAAGTGTCAAAAAATAAAATCCGCATATATAATAATTTAAGGCTCATATCGGGGCAAAAAATGCTCCGAATTAAATAATTGCTGAAACAAAATTGGAATAAAAATTTTTACATATTAAAAGAATCGTTAATACAATCTCATAGCTTCATTTGCGTCGGAATAAATCCGCCGCTCATTCCGCGTTTTTAAAAGGAAAGTTTTCCACCTAATCGTTAATAACTGGCTGACAGCCTCATTGTAATTAAAATTTTTATACACAGATTTAAACTGGATTTATACACAGATTTAAACTGGAACGTCGATATTTTTAAATTTAACAAAAAAATTTTATATTCAGTATTTTTCATTATATAAAAGTTGGTAAAAGTCATAAAAAACAATGTTTCAATATAGTGAAATCGCCGGAAAATAAGGAAAGACAGGAGCCTAAGAAGCGAAAATTATCAAGACTATGAAAATATATAGATAAATTGTAATATACAAGATAAAGTATATATACATTGCGAACGTTACAAAATATGGTATAATAAATTTAAAATATTAGAAAGGAGCTTAAGTATAATATGATATTTAAGTGTGGTATGGTAAATCCCATAATTAGAAAAATTGTTATTGATGAAAAATTGTTGCTAAAGGCAAAAGGACTTTTAAGAAATTTCCCTCAAATTTCTGGAAAATACGAAGAAGATATTCGGCAATACAGAAAAAATAAAGAGATAATAAATGAATTGTCATATGAATATAATTTGCCAAATGATTCAACAGGTATTGATAAAAGCAAATATAAACCTGGAGAAATTTTCTTAATCATACTTCCTAATCCAGAAGTAAAAAGAGTTTTAGATGAACTTATTAGATTGCAAACAGTTTATTCAAAACAAATACAAAATCGACTATATACTAAATAATTTCTTGTTACTTATCTTAATTTTTTAC